>JACCEC011664785.1_pt1 | contig 52835 bp, 56 predicted proteins | sample 7450121 | NCBI WGS metagenome assembly JACCEC01 (sample SAMN15323455, study PRJNA562643) | freshwater metagenome | isolation source: river surface water | place: USA:Blue River Watershed | collected 2017-08-18
GGCGGTCGTTGCGGTTGCCGAAGAACTGGATCAGGTTGTTGGTGACATTGCGAGTGGTGCGGCTGAAATTGACTGGGTTGCCGCGACTAAAACGCACGTCAGCATCACGCCCAAAGTTTTGCTGTATATCATTCATGTAAGCGTAGCTGATCGGCGTCATTGAATACGTGTCAATGTTTGATTGGCTTTTAACTCCGTCATGTATTTGCGCCAAGAAATATGGCTCTTCGACCGTTTCAGCATTGCTAATGGTCGATTCCGGGATGATTGCGACAGCGACACGGTTAACTCCTGCATCACGCAACGCCATCATGCGGTGGCGCCCCTCATGCCCGGTAATTTGATACACGCCATCTTCGTTAGTGTGTTTGACATATAGGCGAATTACACCGTCATTTTTCAGGTCATCTATGCGTAATGTTTCTTTCTCAGATTCAAGCGCATTTCTGTATTCTCTCGTCGTGGTAGCGTCTAAGAAATCGTCTGGCTTTATCCAAGTGGCATAGGCTTTTGTCTTGTTGTCGTCTGTCGTATAAGCAAACTCTTTCATCAATCTGCTTACTCGTTCTGGAGTCCATGCAGCCGTATTCTCGCCTGGTAATCCGCTGCTAAACCGAACGACATCCGAGTTACCAGCCATGCCGCGCATCACACCATCACGCACAAACGCCCTAGCCGGTGCAATGTAGTCGCGGATGATCTCGGCATCGGACAAGGACAGCTTGCCCAGGCGAGGGACGTGGGTGCGAATCCAGGTACGGATGGCCGCAATCGCACGTTGCACAAGGTTCAGGCTTGGATTGGTTTGCGCCAGCTCGGCCAGCACTTCCTCTGCTGCGTGCAGCATGTCGCTTTCTGAATCGCTCAGGCCGTACTGTTGTGCCTTGGCTTTGACGGCTGAACGCTTCAACTCGACCACACGGCGCAGGATCGCATCCAGGTCTTTGCCGAACACGCCACGCAAACCGTAGTGACCTAGCCCTTCGTGCAGCATGACGCGGGCAACGTCCTTGGCCGATGACAATCCAGACCAGACATAGATTTTTCCGCCAGCAAAGAACCCTTCCGGCGTACCCTTCGCCCCGCCTTCACGTTGCTTGGTATCAGCGGCACGCACCGACTCAGGGATCAGCGCGTCGTTCATGCTGTCGAATACGATGACTTCGGGTGCATTCGTCCAACCGGCGGTCACTTGCTTGGCCACGTTCTCGACCATCACCCGCTGCTCACGGTTGCCTTGGCGTCCGGTGGCACGGCTGAAATTGGTCGGCGTGGTTTCGGGTTGCGCTGCAACCGGCTTGGCAATCGGTGATGCAAACGGCTGCACGTCATAGACGGGCAAACCGTTTTCGTCTTGGATGGCTTGGTAATCGACATCGCGTATGCCGTTGCCTTGCGACACCGTGACCAGATAACCGTTATCCGTCCAACGATGGCCTTCGATAACAACCGGCTTGCCGCCGACGTAGAACTCAGACCCTACCGGCGCACCGTTACGCAACCATGCCGGCGCGGGTACGGGGTTCAACTGAATGTCGGCCTCAAGATCGGCCAGCATCTTTTTCTTTTTCTCAAGGTCGGCAGCACGGGCAAATGGCGCTTTGGTGGCTTCCTCCAGGCGCGGGATGCTGTCTTGCATTTCGCTTGTCTTATCGGCCAGTGAATCAGCCTTGCCTTTGATGGCGTACAACGTGGCGCGGGCGCTCTCGACCGTGGGCTTGCCCATGTCGTAACGGTTGTCGCCTGACTCCATGTAGTAACCGACGTTGCCCATGCGGAACGGCCAATAGCCGTACACATCAAAGCCCCAGGCCGTGCCGAGTTTCGTCGGCTCACCGCCCACTTCAATGCGTTGAACCTGCTTGGCCAAGGCTTCGTTGGCCTTCTCGGCGTCGTCGTAAGTCTTGCCGCTGACAGTGACAGACACGCCCTCTTTCACTCGGTTGCGGAAGGCTTCGTCATCTTTTCTTAATTGCTTGATGCGCGTTTGGTTTTGCTCAATATCGCGGCCAAGCGTTTTGATTTTTTGGGTGGCGTCGAAGATGCCTTGTGCGTGCATCCGTTCTTTGGCTTCCAGCTTTTGCACGTCGGAACGCAACTTGTTCATCATCAGCAAGCGTGGATCGCCTGCCGCTTCGGCCAAGGTAGAACCAATGTCGCCCTCTTCCTCCATGCTCACGGCATCGCCATCGATCACGCGCACGTCATCCTTGGCTTTCAGGAACGCTTTGATGAAGCGATCCTTCACGGCCAGCACTTGCCAGCGGCGGCCATCGATGCGCTCAGTCAGATAGCGATACTCCAGCACCGTGTTCCACTTGTTGCCTTGACGGTGGCCACGTCCGTTACGCTGCTCCAGGTCGCCAGGCATCCAAGGCGCGTCAAGGTGGTGCATGGCGCGTAGGTTGGCTTGCATGTTGACACCGACGCCGAGAGTCTTGGTATTGCCGATCACCACGCGAATTTCTGCGCGGTTCATGGCATCGGCAATCGCCTTACGCTTTTCTTTGCTGGTGCTGCCATCCACAATGGCAATTTGCTTGGCGGGAATGCCACTTTCTACCAGCTTGGCCACCATCTCTTTGACCAAGTTGAAGCGTTCGCTCTTGGTCGTGGTGGTCTTGCCGGTTGCCTTGTCTTTCTTGCGGCTGACGGATTCACTGGTAAAGCCACGTTCGACAAACACGACCTGAGTAGCCAACTCATGTTCGTTGTAATGTTCCATAATGCGATTGACCGCACGATTGATCTTGCTCAACGGCGAATCTGCCGCGTTCATGTCGAACAATCGCGCATCCAGTCCAGCGTTTGCCGCGTCGGTTTCCACGATCACCGGCGAATTCGGACTGCCGCTCAACATCATGTCGCGGCGCTCTTTCTTGCTGGCGTTCTTGAATCGATTGGCGCGTTCCTGCAACATTGCCAGGATTTCGCGCTGTTGCTCGGTCATCTCGGCCACATCGGACACGACTTTCTTGTATGGCCGGCCAATCGGGTTTTCGGTGCGACCGTTCAGAAGTTCGTCGCGCTCCTGGTCGGTCAAGTCGTTGCTGTTCAGCGTCTTGCCGCTGGCGGTTTCCCGCGGCTTGAACTCCGGCATGTCATCGGCAAACACGATGTCCATGTACTGCCCAATCATGCGGCGCAGTTCGGCGACGTTGACGAATGAAGCCAGTCGGGTGACCGGCTCATACTCACCCGTCGCGGTCAGTTCCACATCGCTGGTGGAATCGGCAAACGTGTTGAACCACGCATCCCAATCGCGAATACCATCACGCGACATCTGATCGTCCATGACATACCGCATCATGTTGTAGATTTCCGTCATCGTGTTGGTAATCGGCGTGCCGGTGAACAGGTGAACGCCACGACCGTTGTTGATCTTCTTGACGTAATCGGTCAAGAACTGCATGGAAATGGATTGCGAACTGGTCTGGGTGTTCAAGCCCTTCATGCTCATGCGCGTGGCGATGGTAGGCTTTTTGAACTCATGCGCCTCGTCCACGATGATCATGTCGATACCCATGTCCTCGAACGACACGGCATCTTCACGCGATGAACGCATAGCCTGTTCTTCGATCTTCTTGATGATGGCGTTGCGGCTGTGGACAAGTTGCTTAGCTGTCGCACTGCGCACTTTCTTCATCTCGTCTGGATCGTTCATTTTAGACACGTCCAAACTGGCCCCGTCCTCTTGCGCGGCCTCGATCGCCTCTTGTTCCAATGCCTCGATTTCGTGACGGGCAATCTCCATCAAGGTGTCTTTTTTCAGCGAGAACCGGCTGATCAACGAATGCGGTACGACGATCGCATCCCAGTCATCGGTCGCAATCTGGCGCAGGGTGACGGCGATCTTGTCGGGCGCCAGGTTGTCGATGTAAAGCAGCTTCGCGCCGGGGTACATTTCCCCAATCTCACGCGCCACCGATGCACTGTTGGCGTTGTGGGCAAAGATCAACGGCTTTTTGGCGATGCCGTAACGGCGTGACTCGATGGCCAGACCGCCCATAGTGTAGGTTTTTCCCGTGCCGACTTCGTGCGCGTTCAGGCTGCGGCCATTGGCCAGACCGCGCCAGATAGCATCGATCTGATGCTTGCGCAAATTGAACGGGCTGTCGCCGCGTTGCAGTGCCATACCCTCGAACGACAGGAACGAGCCGTCGTAACTGGGCAAGGCGATGGCGTTCATCACTTCGTTGTACACCTGCTCCATCTCGATCTTGCGCACGGGGTCAGACCACAACCAGTTGGCAAACTCCTCGCGGATTTGCTGGGCCTTGTTGTTGGCTTCGGCGGTGGCAGTCTCGTCGGTTTGCAGGTTGCCGTCGCGATCTTTGTACTGAATCTTGACGGCTTGATTGCCCATGGCCGCTGTCAACAGGCGGTCGAACTTAATGCTCGGATGGCCCCACGTCGTCGTGGCTTCGGGCTTTTGGTTCAGGGCTTTGTCGTGAAACTTCACCTTCCAACGATTGACCGCCCAACGTGCTTCGATGCCGTCGGTAGACCTGGCGCCGAGCAAATGCGCGATGAAGTCGTTGTATTGTTCCGGTCTGATCCAGGTCGCGCCCAGCTTGGCCTCGATGTTGAAGTACGGTACATCCTGCGGCAACACGTCTTTCAAGGCTTCGATGTTGCGCGCCATGTCCTCGCCTTGGTCGGCGGCATCTTGGGCTTCGCGCAGTTTGCGGCGCACGTTGCCAGACAGGTACACGTCGCTTGCTTCGTAGTTGCCGGCGGGCGTCTTGAAAATGGCCCCGCTTTCCAGCAATTCCTTGGCGGCCTGCTCCACCGGCACGCCGGCCAGCTCAGCCACACGATCCATATTGAGATTGATGCTTTCGTTGCGTGCCAATACCAAGGCATCGCGCACGCTGGGGTTAGCCAGACGGCGCTTGGCGCGAATGGTTGGCTTGCTGAGGATGGCCGACGGCGTGCCGTCTGGCATTTCCAGCGCAGCCAGTGACGGATAGAACGGATCGGCGACCTTCTTCAAGTAGGACAGGCCGAAGCTATCCGCCAGCAAGCCGTGTTTCTTGGTGAAAGCGTTGTAGGCTTCACGCAAGGCTTTACGCTTGGCTTCGGTATCTTCTGCGCCGTCGCGCTCGGCATCGATCAACGCACCGTAGGCACGGCGCATCTTGATCAGCTCGCGGATTTGTTGCTCGCGCTTGGCGGTTTCCTTGGCGTCCTTGACCTTGTACGGCGCCACGTCCTGTACCGGCGCCAGGTATTCGCCTTGCACTTGGTACAGGTTGCCGTCTTGCTCGGTCAGGGATTGCTGACGATCGACGGTGTTGTTGGTGATGTACTGAATCGTTTTGGCTTTGGTCGTTTGCGGTTCGTACACGCCTTTAGGCAGTGTCTCGGCCAAGGCTTTCAGGCGTTGCTCAAGGTCGGCAGGGCGATCAACGATCATGGCGGGGCGGCCATAGGTCGTGCCGTGGCCATAGTTCAGCGTGCCCAATACCTTGTCGGGATTGCTGGCGAAATACTCGTTGACGGTGATCTTGTTGCCGGATGGCGTATCGACTTCGGCAGTATTCAGCCAGCCGCTAGCCTTCACATCGCTGTTAGGCGTGTCGCGCTTTTTCAGAATGATGATGTCAGTGACAACGGACGTGCCGGCGTACTTCTCGAACGCGCCCGATGGCAAGCGATACGCGGCCACCAAGTCGGCTTTTTCGGCCAACGCGGCACGGGTCAACGTGCCTTTCTTGTCCATCGTGCCGGCGCTGGTGATGCCGACGACCAGACCGCCGGGGCGAGTTTGATCCAACGCTTTCAGGAAAAAGTAGTCATGCAGCGACGGTGACAGGCGCATGTAGCGGCGATCGGCGGGGCCGTCTTTGGCAAACGGCCAGTTGCCGATGACAAGATCATAGAAACCGTCGGCGGTCTTGCTGTCCTGATAGGGTTTGATTTGGATGTTGGCGTCGGGGTACAGAATCTTCGCCATGCCGCCGGTTAAGGAATCCATCTCGATCCCGGCCAGCGAGCTTTTCTCGGCCATGTCCTTTGGCATCAGGCCAAAGAAATTACCGATCCCCATCGACGGCTCAAGCGTGCGACCGTGGACAAAGCCTAATTGACGCACCATGTCCCACATCGCGCCGACGGTAATCGGGTCGGTGTAGTGGGCGTTAATGATCGAGGCTTGCGCACTCTCCCAGTCGGCTTTGCCCAGGTGTTCGCGCAACCACTCGCTTTCGGTTTCCCAGCCGGCTTTCGGGCGTGGGTTTTCGTAAGTGCCTTGGAACAGCTCTTGCCCGAACGAACCCCAGCCGATATAGGCGGCCATCGCGTCCAACTCGTCTTGAGTCGGTGCGCGGCCTTCTGATGTGATGGATTGGAAAGCCTCGATAGCTTTCTTGTTGCGGGCGAAACGAACCTTCGGCGTGCCCCCGATCAGGGTATCGGGGTCGTCGATATGATAGTTACCGCGCTGACTTTCTACGCTGCTTGATCCTCGTCCTCTTCCGGCTCCATCATCAGCCATTCCTGCTCGGCTTGTTCCCTTGCGTCCGTTGGTGGCATTCCGGCTTTTTCGTACCTTTCCATCGCGTCCCACATCGCTACTTGCACGATCAGCGCCAGGTCGTCCGTCGTCCCGTCCTGTTGTAGCCTCGCCCACATTTTCGGGCGTAGGATTCGCCACGCCTTTTTGATCTTCTTGTCCAGTAGCAGGTTGATCGTCGGCTCGGTTTCCCGTATCGCCGCTGCTTTCTTCTTGATTTCGTTGGGTGTCATTGCTTGGTTCCTCTTTTACTGACTCGATCTTTTCATTCGTAATTGTAGTCGGAATCTCAGCTTTTTCCACCGTCGAGGCGTCGTCCATGCCATCGAAACCAGCGGCACGCGGATCGAACTTGACGCCCAGATACCACGACTTGAGGTAAGGCTTCACCATGTCGCCCATGTCCTCCAGCATGGCCTTACTGTAGGCTGCAAACGAGCGGGCGCCTTTCTCGATGTGATACCCGGCCAGCGTAATGCCGGCCTGCATGATCTCGGGATCGATGCCGCTGTTCAGTTGGCCTAGCTTGCTGCGCAACAGGGCGCGGGCTTTCTCTGCCGCATCTTCGGTAAAGATGGTGTTGGCGCTGACCTTTGGCGCCTCTGCTTTCATCTCAGCAATCAACGCCTCTTGGCGTCTGATGCTACTGGCCAGCCGGTCATCTTCAATCATGCCGTTGGCGCGCTGACGGTTGATCATGTCGCGCAAATCAGATTCCGCCGCCTGCAAATCGTAGTTTGCATCACCCGGTTGCGGCCTTGCATCACGCTTCGCCCGTGCTTCCTTTTCGGTCTTGGGCTTTACTTCGTTCGCCGCTGATACTGCGGGTTGTTCCTGACTTGCTCCTGGCGCCTGCGCATTTCCGCTCGAATTTGCTCCGGTGTCTGGTGATACTGACTCAGTTTGACGGGGGGTTGTTTGGTCATTATTGCGTTCTCGTGGCGTTGCTTTCTTAATACGGTCTAAATGTTTTTGAACAGCATCAGCCAGGTCAATCAGCTTTTGCTTCTTAACTACATCGCTTTCGTTTACAGCTTCACGTCGAAGGTTATTTATTGCCGATGGCACACTGTTAAATGGCGGAACAATGAACTTGCTGGCGTAAGCGTCAATCACTGCCTTGTAATGCACCTTGTTTTCGGTCGGATCAACTACACTGAACAGTTCCTTCGCAAATTGGTTGATATTAGCTTTTGGTATATCCTGCTGGTTATCCATAACAGCATTGATAACTTCTCTGGCAAGGTTGGCATTTGCAACCATGCGCTGACTTCTTTTCAGACTTCCCTCGCGCCAGCCGTTTACTCGGTTAATAATGTTATCTTTTGTGCCAAATGCTTTAATTCCTAACTCGTTAGCCAGCGTTTTAAGTTGGCCTGTAGTCATTGCGTTAAGCTGTTCAACGCTAATATCCTTCATTAGATCACGACGCGACATATGCTTGCGGGCATCATCTAATATCTCTTGCTTAGTCCCGCTGACGTGACTGCCAAGGACAGACGCGAATAGTGAAAGATCGTCCTTCGAGAATTGGCTTAATACTTCCTCGTCAGTCATCGATCTAACATCAGTAGTCAGAATACCTTTTGATACTCTGAATGGCTTTGGATGCGACTGCATATAGGCGTCAACATCCATTGCATAATATTTATTTTCTCTTAACGCCTTGGCCTCGCGCTCGGTCTTGGGCGCTACTGCTGTTGATGCTTCTGGTTCTTGCGCTTGAGTTTGCTCGGCTTGAGGGGCTTGTACTTGGGCTTCTGTTTGCTCATTGGTGACTTTCTCCAATCGGTTTTCGATAGCGGCTTCGGGCGTGGTCACGTTGACCTGGCCGCCGTTTGCTTGCGCGATCTGGTTGGCTTGTTCGATGGCTGCCGGCTCGGCCACGGGATTAACGGCTTGCTCATGCACGACATCGCCCCAATCATTGGTCGCCTGAACAGATGATATGGGCTGGCTAAAATCGAGGTCATTCTTCGATTGCTGGTAGCCCAGTATTTGTTGGCGCGCGGTTTCTTTGTCGCCGTCCCATTCGGCCTGTGCAATCCATTCGGCATCCTGCGGGCGTGCCACATAGAACCCACCGTACGCCGACGGAATCATGGTCATTCCGGCTTGTTTAATCTGCCGCGCTTTGCTTTCGGTCAATCCTTTTTTCGAGTCCATGAACACGGGGCCGCGCGTGCCTTGGGCATACGCTTCGACCTGTGCCATTACGTCGCTTTCTGGCTCGGTCACCGTGCCGGATGTGCCTAGATCGTAAGGAATGTCATCCACATACGACTCGGGCGACTCTTGGCCTTCTGCCTGAATCGCCTCACGTTCTAGGCGCGCTTCGCGTTGGGCTTCGGTTTCTACCGGACGACGGGCTTGTACGGCGCTGTCTTGTTGGCCGGCGTTTCGTCCTGCGTCGATAGCATTGTCTTGGGCGGCTGCGGTTTCGACTGCGGGTTGTGATTGACTGGTTGCCCCGATTGGTTGCCCAACTGGTTCGACGGCATCTTGGCTTGGTGCAGGCCCAAGTTTTTGGGCTTGTCCTTGATTTTCTTCATTCTGGGCCTCCTGTAAGGCGGGTTCTGTTACGTTGTTGAATACCTCACCGGCCTGCGGCTCGCTGACTGGTGCAGCTTCGGATGCGGGTTGCTGTGCTTGGCTGCCAAGCTGCGACTGGTCTGACGGTACGACGCGATCGAACCCGTACAGTTGACGCAAGGCTTGCGGATCACGTCCGGCTTGTTCGAGTGCGTTCAGCTCGGCGGCTTCGGTGTCGGACAGTCCGACGCCTGGCATGTCTTGATCCACCATGCCAGTTTCACCCACGACCGTATCAAGCGTGCCGTCGCGTTTGGTGCGCAACTGGTCATAGCGGGTGCTGGCAAAGCCAACGACATCATCATCGCTGAATGTCGGCGCGGTCGTAGGTTGTGGTGCGGCAGGTTCGGCGCTGGTGCTGGCGGGATTGACATCGATGGGCGCGGGTTCGGCTGCGGTCGCGTTGATCGCGGGTGCTTGATCCAGACGGCCATCCGGCGTCACGGCTGGCGTTTGATCGCCCGCTTGCAGCAATAGATTGGTACCGCCGCCCATGATGCCGCCCAACGTACCGGCGAACGCCGTGCGCTTGGACGCATTAGTTAGGTTGGGCGCGGTCTGCGAGCCGATGGCCTCGCCGGAAATGTTGCCGACTTCCTCGCCGGCCTCTTGCGCGCCTTCTTTGAAAGCGGATTTCAGGAAGCCTTTGACGACTTCCAAGCCGACCTTGCCAGAACTCAGGTCGCCGGCCAGACGCTTGGCAATCGCGCCCTCGGCGCCGCCACCCGTGGCAATACCGGCCAGGATCGACATCGCCGCTGACACCGACGCGCCTTGGTAACGCTGGTCAAGCGGTTGGTCTTTCAGTTCGCTGAATGTGTCGGCGGCGTTCTGTGTGGCTGCCGTGCCTATAGATGCGGCAACTGCGGCCTTGGATGCAGCACCGACGCCAGCGCCAGCCGCTTTGAATGCGGTTGCGGCGCCTTTGGCGGCACCTGCCGGCAAGAACATCGAGCCAATGGTGGTGATTGAGTTATCAACAAGGATTGAGGGATTGTCGATCATGTAGGCGAACATATCGCCAAGACCTTTGCTATCGTCTTGAAGGATGTTCTGAAAGCCTGCTTGCTGCTGATTAAACTTTTCCGTGCCAACGGTTTGATCGATGGCTTTCATGCCGCCTTCCATCGCCTTCGACACGCCCAGGTCAACACGATCGCCGGTTGCCATGTTGGCAATGTCGGCCACACCCTTAACAGCGGTCGGGCCGATCTTCAATACACCGGCTGCGACATTGCGCGCGGTATCGGTGATGGCTTGGCCGGTGGTTCGTTCGGCCAGGAAACGCTCGCGCAATGCGGGCGCTTTGTCGCCGGCCACGGGGGCGATGTAGCGGTCAAAGTAAAGTTGCTTAGCTTGCTTTTGTTCTTCGCTGCTGAGCGCGGCAAATTCAGGCTTAGCGGCTACGCTTGGCCAGTCTGGTACGTTTGCCAGTGGGTCTTTGGTAGCGGCGGGGCGTTCGACCATTGCTGGACGTTCGGCGGCCTGTGCCGACTTACCCAGGATGCTCGACACGATGTCTGCGGCCTTGACGCCTTTGTTCACATAATTGGCATCTTCGGCATAGCCACCCGCTTTCAGTCCTGAGAAGTAAGCGTTGGCGTCTTGCGTGCCGACGGCATTACGGTAACGCCCTTTGCTCAACAGATTGGCAAAGTCATCGGCAAAGTGATCGGTGCTTTCGTACTGGCGGTATTTGTCACGGCTGCCGGTCTGGCTATCGGTCGCGGCCACGCCTGAACCGTCAAACGCTTTGATGTTGCCCAAGTTGTTCGTGCCGGGGATAACCGACTTGCCCCATCCGGTTTCGAGTCCCCATTGCCCGATGACAGCCTCGACGGGTACTTGCAAGCGTTCGGACACGCGGCGCGCGGCGGGTTCAACCGAACGGATGAATTCTTCGGTATTGGCGGGCGGGGTATAAGCGGCGGGCTTGGTGGGGGCCGGTTTTTGCACCGGCTCAGCGGCGCCTAGCGAGCTGAAATCGTACTCATTCGATGGCGCCGGCTTGGCTGCCCCCGAATCAAGTGTGTTGTCTAAAGAAAGGTTACTAAAGTCGTAGTCTTGATTCGAAGGCATAAGGCGTCTTGGTATAAGTTAAGGGAGGCCGAGTTTTTTCAGAAGTGTATCGTCGCCGGTGTTATTTGACGTTGGCGTTTGGCTGTCAGATACGCTAGTGCGCACGCTGTCGTACACCTGGCCGGCTTGTTGCGCCAAAGCGTTACTGTCTTGACCAGGCAACGCATTTTTGGACACGTAGTCCATGATGAACGCATTGCGCGTTTTCTCGCGCGCTGAACGCACCATATCCCACGCTTGGCCGGCATCTTTGGCAACGCCTTTGCTGATCAACCATTCGGCGGTCTTGACTTCGGCGGGCGCATGTTCTGAGTTCATCGCTGAATTGCCTTCGCCTTTGAACTTCTGCTCTACCCTGCCGGTATTCTTATCCAGCGTGTAAACGCTATTGTCCCTAGTGTGGATAGCTTGGAAGTCGCCCTTCTGAGCGCGTGCCATGGCCGACGTAAACGCACTACCGGGAACGACCATCGGCTTGCCGTTGGCAAACTCGAACTGAACCCCGTTCTGCGTGTTCTTGATGTCGGTGACTTCGCCCAGGTCGTTCGTGCCGGGGAATAGCCCCTTGTGCTTGATGACCTCGTTGGCAAACTGCTTGGCATCATCGTGGCGGCCATCCTTCAACAGCCTGCCCAGGTTGGCAAACAACAGGTCAGACTGCGCCGAACGGCTCAGGACACCGTTGACATTACCCTGGTGGAGCTGGTCGGCCAGGTTGGCGAACATATTGGATGTCGTCTGATTCTCGATATTGGCTTGCGTGGTCGCCGTATCGTTCTTGATCGGCTGGACGCTGGCCGTGTGCTGAGCATTGGCTAGGCCAATGTTTGCGTTCATGTCCTTCGTCTGCTCAACGATCGGCTGGCGATTGGCTTCTGAGTCCAAACCGAACGATTCCATCGTTGCGCGCTTCATGCGATTCTGCGTGTCGAGTGGTCGCAGTTGCGCCTTTGATTCGTTATCGCCGATGGTATCTTCGTATTCCGATTTAAGCGCTGCCGCCTTCGTAGGCAAAAGATCAAGCGCTGCTTCGGCGTTTTTCTTTTCCCAACCAAAGCGCTCAGCATTTTGACCTAAGTTCATTACGCTTCCGAATGCACTGAGTCCAGCGGTAATTGCGTTATCTGCCATGAGTGTTCCTTGTAATTAAAGCAATCCGGCCATGGCCGCAATGCCTAGTCCAGTGCCGATGGTTGACCCGATCGAACCGGCCAGTCGGTTGTTTTGTGAGTCTTTCAATCCGGCCATTTGTCCATACGTGCCAGCCGCCCCTTGATAGCCTTGCAGTGCTTGCGCAGGTAGGCTCTTGCCTAAGCCCAAAGCATTGGTCTTAACCTGCATGGCCGTATTGTCTAAGTTTGCGCGGGCTGCGTTCTGCTGTGTTGCATCGTTGGCCGCTTGCGCCAGGTCTAGCCCAACCATTGATGCCTGATAAGCACCGTTCGAAGGATCAAGCCCAGGCTGTCGCTGCAATCGTTCACGCGCCTTGCCAAACTGTTCGGCTACCGTGGCCGATGCGTCACCCGCCGCGCGGGCATAGCGCTCGGGCGAATCCCAGTTTCGCGATTCTTTGACGAACTCACGCTCGAACGGCAAGTATGTCTTTTTGTATTCCTTCCATTGCTGTCTAGCAATTTGAGCTTGAGCTTCAGCCATTGCATTCGCTTGGTCTTGCGAATCATTACCGAACATAAAACTAGGCATGATTGATCACCCTCGCATAATAGGTATCTTGTTGGGTATAGCCTCGACGGATATACAAGTTATGGACTTTTTCGGGCTGAATGGTCGGCGTGTGCGCCATGACCATGACATGACAACCAATGTCTTTCGCCCAGTCCTCAGCCGCTTTGATCAGCTTCAATCCGGCGCTGGAACCGCGCGCGGCTTCATCCACCCACCAGAACAGGTCGGACGCGACAAGTAGTTCGCGGTTGAACCAGTGCGCCGATAGCGCCATGCCAATCATGCCGCACAACTGGCCGTCGTCGTTCTCGGCGACGATCACTTCGCCCGTGCCTTTCGATAGCAAGTTGACAATAGTATCGATGAAAGACGACTCACAGAACGGCAGGGTTTCGGCAACGTGTGACGCCGCATGAAACGCATGAGCCATGCGAACAACGTCCTCTAGGTCTTTCGGTGTGATTGATCTTATTTTCATGTAGTTATTGTCGTCCTTGCCTGTCAATTCGACGGCTTTGGATATTGCTCTTTCACGGCTTTGATGTCGGAATAGAACGGCTCAACGATAGGCAAAACCCCGTCATCCATGGCGTGCCAAAGGGCGTCGAGTTGATCGACGGTCGATGGGTATGCCGCCCGTCGTTGCTCGACATACTCTGGCACATCGCTATCCCGTACCAGTTCGTTTTGGTCGTTGAATCGCTTGCCGTACACGTCTGGCTTGTCTTTGGTTGTCCTGACTAGGGTGTAGCCGGGGATCATTTCCGGCGGCAATTCATGCTGCGATATGTCCGGACGACCATCTGGCTTGCGATATAGGTAATACGTCATAGGTTGATCACCATCACGTTGAATGTCATGTCTTTAATGGCCAGCTTGCCTGTATCGAGTGGCGATCCCCACTGACTCCACGAACCGGCGGTATTTACGCCATCGGTCGGGAATATGCCAAAATCCACGTATGTATCATTGAATATGAAGGTGGAAAAATTAAACGCCAAGCCGGAGAAATCATAACTAGTGCCAGGTGTCACTGTTTTTGTGAGCAGCTCCCAATTTCCGCTATTCACGCGAAACCACAACGATAAATGATGATCTGCAACACACATAACGGTAACAACGAAAGCCACGGAAATTGCGTTAACACCATACGAACGCACTCGTTGATAGTAATTTGAATCACTGTGGTAATTAGGGCCATAGAACCGCAACGACAAACTTGTAATTGGCCCGAGATAGCGATTATCCATGACTTGTGATTGTGTGATGGTTGTTGACCAACTGGTCACGCCAACTGCCGGAATGTTTTGCTTGCTGTCACTGTCAACGTATTGGCTGCCCGTATAAATCTTTCCGGCCCTAAGCCGGCCGGCGTTGATATAAGCACCTTCAAGCCGCTTGACCATTGCATAATCCATGTACACGCCTGGCGCTATTACCGTGCCGTCTAGCATGGTTTCGGATGTCGTCCTGACTACGAACGGCACTCTTGGCGTGATACCTGGCCCGCTTGGGCTGCCAATAGCAAACTTGTCGGCGCGTACCGTGAAGTCAGAAAGCAACGTGCCGTTGTTTGCCGTGCTGATTAGGCCATAGCCAGCCACGTAACCGTTGGTGTCTATCTTGATGGTGTACTTGGAGTTGATCGTGCCGTCTGCATTAGCGCGAATGGTCGCTTCGTTCTGAATGGCCGATGTGTTGCTGCCTACCGTTGCTTGCAGTGTGTTGACAGTCGATGTCAACGATGACACGTTGTTTGAAAGCGTCGTCGTGGTCGTTTGTAAATTTGCGATGTTGCCGTTGACCGTTGAAAATTGACTTGTCGTACTTGTTGACAACGCACTAACCGCGTTTACACGGTTAGTAATTTCTGAACTCAACCCCGTTTCGGTCTTTCCGATGCGTGTAACAGCAGAGTTCAACTGCGTCAATGTTGCCAAATCGGCGGTCGTTCTAGCATTAACTTCGCTGGTAATTGCCGATTCAGCCGTATTCATGCGAGCAGTGAGCGTGTTCAGCGTGTTAAGTTGAGCCGTGTCGGCGTCAGTCAACGCCGTGACCCTGGTATTGAGTGACGCATAATTGTTGTTGACGGTGGCCGTGAGCGACGTAACTCGTTCAACCATCGCAGTGTTAGCGGTGATGCGTGCCCTGGATTCGTCAAATAGCAACCCCGACGACAATGTGGCTAAACTACCAATGTTGTTGGGATCAGGCCCGCCAAGTATCTTTATCGAGAGCGTTTCGCGCTTGGTCGCCTCGTTCGCGTCTGCGGTCGTTCTCAGATTGCGCTCATCGGCTAGCAAGCCGGTAGACAGCGTACTGAGCGTGACATCCGTTGGATCAGCCACGCCAACCAGCTTTGTAGAAAGCGTTTCGCGTTTGCTGGCCTCCGATGAATCCGCTTCTGAACGCGCCAATGCTTCTTCGGCAATCGATGCCGTTGAAGCCGCCGGGCCGTTTCGACCGACGGCTATCCAGTCGATGTCAAAAACGCCGCCTAACTCGAATTTGATATGAGTGATAGTTTTGGTCGTCCAGTTTGTGACCGTACTCATCTCCCACTCGATAACGGTATCGGCACCAACGGCAAGCACTGGATTGATGATGTCTTGCGTGTAGACTGTGCCGTTGGCGGTGTAGTACATGCGGCCTGTCCAACTCGACCCAGACACCCGCTTAATGCGCATCTTGACGCTGGAATACTTTGTACCATCGATGCCTCCAGTGGGCATGTCGCGCTCGGTGGTGGTCGATACTGTGATCCAGCCTGCCGCATAGGTGCCATTCGACCAGCCGTCGTCACTGCCGTCGAAATACCAAGTCATTACCGGATCAAAACCCCCGCCGACTTCGGCAGTAAGCAATGATATTTGCTGTGCCAAAGCGGATGTCTGCGTCACGCGGGCATTGCGCTCTTGGTACAACAAGCCGGATGTGAGCTGGGATAGGTCGTTTCCGGTGTAATCACCGAGTAGTTGGGCACGAATGGCTTGGCGATCGTTGGCTTCCGCTGCATCAGCGGCCACGCGAGCCGATTGTTCTTGGGCAATCTGCGCCGTCAGTTTGTTGACCGAATTCTCGACGCTGGCCGATAGCGCGCTAACGGCGGTCGCGTTGGCGGTATCAGCCGTCGCACGCGCCTGCCGTTCTGAATACAACAATCCGCTTGTAATCAGGTCAAGATCGCTACCTGTGTAGTTGCCGCGCATTTGCACGGCCAACGTGTTTCGTTCTAAGGCTTCGGCTGCGTCGGCATCTGCGCGTGTCGATGCCTCGTTTTGAATAGCTGACAGCGCGGTCGTCTGATTATTGGTTATTGTAGCTGTAAGCGTAGATACCAAACTGGCTAATTGATCGTCTGCTTCCTGCCGGATAGTCGATTCGTCAGTGATCGCCGTCCCACGCGCTTCAGCTTCGGCAAGGATTGCAGCGGCCCTGGCATCGGCTTCCGCTTGTAATCCCTCGGCAAATAACTCTGCCTGATCAGTCAATGCCTGAATGCGATCAGTCGTTTCTTGCTCAATCGCGGCCACGCGATCGGCTATTTCCTGCTCAAGCGCCAGCCGGTCGGCGTCTAATTGTTCAATTAACTCTGTTGGCAGGTTTGTGTAGTTGATTGTTTCGCCCAGGTCTTGCCATAGTTGCGAGGCGATAACTTCTGACTGCACCCGGTTAATGATGTTGTCGATTTGTGACTGCGACAACGTGCCGGTGGTCGCGTTATTTACATCCTGCGACAACTGACCAATGATGGTCGAAATGTTGTTCTTGGTCGTGTCTAATTCACCAGCCGTAATGAAACGGCTATCCCCTTGACCGGTGGCGCCGTTGCGCACATGCCAGCCATCGACAATGGACTGCAACACCAGTCGGGTGTTTTCGTCCTTGATCGAGTTAAGGGCTTGAAGCGGTACGCCTGGAACGCCTTTGTTGTTGTTCGTGCTCATACTTCGCTCAACTCCCGCGCGGATTGTGCAAGTCTTAATTCTCTGAAACGGCCTGTGCCCATGATCTTGACGCGATACCGATCGGATTCGAAGCCGCTTGGCAGTCGAAATGTCGCGTAGCCCGTCGTTAGTGTTTGCCAGTGGACACGGGAATAGTCAAAAAGACCTGTATTTTTATTGCGCAGGTAGGCCCATAGCTCAATTGTCCAAGTTCCTTCGACCAGCGTTTGGGCGATGGAGAAATTGACTGGGCGCGGAATCACGATTTCCTTGGATTGCCAGACCGCCGATTCATTGCTGCCGCCGTTAAACTCGTAGATGTTTTGGCCTCTCACATAGAAGCATTGGTCGGACAACTGACTGACAAACGCGGTTGCTGCCGTCAAGTTTGGCAATTCGGTCATCGTGCCGTTGGCTTCATCCAGTCGTAACATAAACGGCGTGAACGAATAGGCGCTTGAAAAGACAATCAGCCGGCCATCCCACACTGAAAAGCGCATCGTTGCCAGCCCCGCCGAATAGCGTTGGCGCCAGACTTCACGGGTAAAGAACTGAAGGCTTTGATCCAAGGTTGCCGTGGCGCCGCTCAGCGTCACGATGCCGTCATTGCTGGCATAGGCAACGACCCCATTAACGATGGCCATTGACCACTTCGACACCCCGGCCTGATCGACATTAAGCCTGGATAACGTCATCGAGTCCGGTGACACGCCCGATAGCAAATACGGCCCGCTGGTGGTGGTCACGACGGCACCGGCGCCGTTTGCAATCGCACCAACGATTCTGTTCGGCAACACTTGCACGTATTCAGGCGGCCATGCCCATGGCTTGTACGGTTCGGAGAAATGCAGTTCGTTGTCTTTCCAGGCACACATGATGCCGTTGGGCAAGTTCATTAAGCCGGTCAACGCCTGGTTGGGCGGATAGTTGTACGTCGAACTTAGCGGCTCGTTCAGTTGCGAGGCTTTGACGCTATCGTTCAATTCGTACTGTCCAGCCGGTGAACTGACAACGGGGATCGAGGCGACAAAAAAATAGTCGGCAATCGTCGATCCTGTGGGCGTGCGGTAAATCCTGATCTCTTTGATTGGCACGTACCCCGTCAGACTGTCCTTGGTGACTCTGACAGTCACGTTCGTTATTGGGGACGTGGTGACCAGCGTTGGGGCGCTGGGCGGGCCTTCTTCGTTGTAGATGTTGGCATACGTGTACACGTAGGCTCTGGTTTCTTTGTCGGCTTCGGTGATGCCGATTTCTAGCTTGCTGGTATATGTCTCGGCATCGGTATCTTTGGTGGTGATCAGTGTTACCTGGCCGTTGGTTTTTGCAAAAGATGAATTGGACGAATACGCATCGAATGCAACCGTGCTGTCGCTTTTGTAGGTCGCCTTTACTCGCAAAACCGGGAACGCATCCGAAGGCGTCCCCTTGGGTTCGTAATTGGCTTCGACGTAGCGATTGGTAAAGTACGCGCCGTTGTCGATGGTCTGATAGACAAAATCCTTGCTTGGGTTTGCCGGTAACGCCGAATAGCGCTTGAACTTCTTGACCTTTTGCAAGGCATACGTTTCGCCATCCCATTGATACAGCTTGCTGTTAACGGTGTCGGCGTAAATAACATTGGGTTCGCCCACCGAAGGGAATTGCGTTGATCCTGCATACGAGGCAACCGATGTTACGACGTATTCCTGCCAGATATACACCTGGTTTGTCGATGTATCTTGATAAACGGCATTCGGGTTGCCGCTATCGGGAAACTTGTTAAAACTGGAAAACTTTTTGAAGGCACCCAGCATTTCAGGCGGCGTAAACTGCCACATCAAATCGCCGCGTCTAACGACGCTGATAGTGCTTTCCTGGTACTTCACGCCATCTTTTTCATAATGAAAGATGTAACTGAAGTTGCAGTTGGTGTCGGTGAATGTTGGCAAGGCCATGACCAACGACGGCGCAACCGTTGGCCTTGGCACGCCGACTAAATACGATGATCCCGGCGGGCCGCCTGATGCTTTGGTGTCCAACCGGCTGGCCATTTTGAAGCCGCTGTCGCCTGTGTAATACATGCGGTTGTACGTGTCATTGGCAAGCGGCGAACGCACAGCATCAACGTCAACGACCCAGGAAAAGAACGTCAGCCCATCCTCGGTATACAGTGACCGTGCCGGGTTGCTGAGCTGGTTCAGCATGAAGCCGGCCTTGGTGTTGCGCAGTTCACCGTAAGCAAAGTCGCAGTTCTGCGCAATCGTGGCGTCACTCTCACCAAGCAATGACTCAGGAACCCTTGGACGCAAGCCAGAAAACGAATTCAGTTTGATTGTTGCCATAAGCCTTCTTGCGGGTTTATTAGGTTGCTGGCCAAGTTAGCACGGGCAATTCCGGCTCAAGGTCTGAATAAGCGATAGGCGATGGCCTGATGCCGCTTTCGACTTCCGACAGGATGGTATAGAGCGTTGCCCAGGTATTGTCGCGGGCATCCACGCAATACTGCCCCTCGGCCTGAAACTTCGGCACGGTTGAAGAAGCATAGGTACAAGCCGACAGGATGCCGTCATAGCCGCGTGTTCTGGCGAACTCGTCAAGCCTAGTTTGGGCAGATTGAATGATCTGCTCCTTGAATTCGTCGGCTTTCTGTTGCAGCTCTGTCGCATCAAGTGAGCGCACCACATAGCCGATGTACCATTTACCATCACGCAACACGGGCGTACCGGAGTCAACAGTTTGCGTATGGGCGTCATACACGGGCAGCGGCTGTGGGTTAACGTACACATAACCGTCGGGCAACAGGACGTCATTGGTCAAATCAGCAGGCAAACTGACGCCCTGTAATTGCTGGCGCAGATTGACGATTGGGTATTCAATGACTTGACCGTTTTTTATTTTTGCGTGCATTTTTTCTCCTTATGGACTGGTGGCGGCTCTGCCTGAAACCCCTACCACACAAAATTGAGAGCCTGTCCATGCGATGGCAAGGGCATTAGAGGTTCCCCAAGCCGTCGAAGATAGTCCAGACTGATAAGTCCAAGTCACACCATCGAGGCTAGTGGCGATTTTGCCAGAAGTTCCTGCTATACAGAACTGCGAGCCAGTCCAAGCGATGGCAAGGGCAGAATTTGTCCCCCAAGCTGTTGAGGACAATCCAGATTGGTATGTCCACGTCACACCATCTGAACTGGTAGCCACTTTGCCTGAAACCCCTACCACACAAAATTGACTGCCTGTCCAGGCGATTGCACGGGCAGCAGTGGTTCCCCCCCAAGCCGTTGAGGACAATCCAGACTGATACGTCCACGTTATGCCATCAGGACTTGTAGCCACTTTTCCTGAATCACCCACGACACAAAATTGAGAGCCTGTCCAAGCAATGGCATAGGCAACACCGGTTCCCCATGCCGTTGAGGACAATCCAGACTGATACGTCCACGTTATGCCATCAGGACTTGTAGCTACTTTACCTGACTGACCAACGACACAGAACTGAGAACCTGTCCAAGCAATAGCATAGGCAGCAGTGGTGCTCCAAGCCGTCGAGGATAGTCCAGACTGATAAGTCCAAGACACACCATCGGGGCTAGTGGCGACTTTGCCTGATTCACCCACGACACAAAACTGAGAGCCTGTCCACGCAATGGCATAGGCAACACCGGTTCCCCATGCCGTCGAAGATAACCCAGATTGGTACGTCCAAGTTACACCGTCTGGACTTGTAGCTACTTTGCCTGAAGAGCCGACAACACAAAACTGAGAGCCTGTCCACGCGATGGCAAGGGCAGAAGTTGTCCCAAACACTGTCTGCGATTTAGACAGGTCGTCTCGATACACCCAAGTCACACCATCTGGACTGGTAGCTACTACGCCAAAATTTCCAACCACACAGAACTGAGAACCTGTCCAAGCAATAGCATAGGCAGCAGTGGTGCTCCAAGCCGTCGAAGATAACCCAGATTGGTACGTCCAAGTTACACCGTCTGGACTCGTAGCCACTTTTCCTGAAACCCCTGCCACACAGAATTGAGAGCCTGTCCAGACAATGGTGGCATAGCCAACACTGGTTCCCCAAGCCGTCGATGACAACCCAGACTGATATGTCCACGACACGCCATCGGAACTGGTAGCTACTTTGCCTAAATCACCCACGACACAAAATTGAGAGCCTGTCCAAGCAATGGCATAGGCAACACCGGTTCCCCATGCCGTTGAGGACAGCCCAGACTGATAAGTCCAAGTCACACCATCGGGGCTAGTGGCGACTTTGCCAGAAGCTCCTGCTATACAGAATTGAGAGCCTGTCCATGCGATGGCATAGGCAGCAGCAGAGGTTCCCCATGCCGTTGAGGATAGCCCAGACTGATAAGTCCAAGTCACGCCATCCGGACTCGTGGCGACTTTGCCTGATTCACCCACGACACAAAATTGAGAGCCGTTCCAGGCGATTGCACGGGCATTAGTGGTTCCCCAAGCTGTTGAGGACAATCCAGACTGATACGTCCACGTTATGCCATCAGGACTTGTAGCTACTTTACCTGACTGACCAACGACACAGAACTGAGAACCTGTCCAAGCAATAGCATAGGCAGCAGTGGTTCCCCCCCAAGCTGTTGAGGACAATCCAGACTGATACGTCCACGTTATGCCATCAGGACTTGTAGCTACTTTACCTGACTGACCAACGACACAGAACTGAGAACCTGTCCATGCGAGGACAAGGGCTGCAGTGGTTCCAAACACAGTCTGCGATTTAGACAGGTCGTCTTGGTACGCCCACGTTTCGCCAACAGTGCCTTTAACAGCAGCCAGTAGCATACGACGAACGCTCATTTCACATCCTTACCGAGCAACAGCCCAGTCCAAGTCGTGCCGCCGTCATGCGTGAAGAAGCCCAGTACGTCGCGTCCTGCGGAAGTCAGTGTTGGCGCTGTACCTCCGGCCCATTTCATGCCAGCCCACCACGTAATGGCCGCCGAGCCGCCGTTTGTGAGATCGAGGATAAAGCTGGCCGCCGTGCCTGTCGTGGGCACGTTACTTACCGTCAGCGTGGTAATGCCACTAATGGTCTTGGTGAAATAGTTACCGGTTGACAAGTTAATGTCGTTGGCCCCCATCGCCACCTTGGTTTCTCGGTATGCACCAGCCAACAGCAAGGATGAAACAGCCGCACTGCCACTGACTTGTAGCTTGTTCGAGCCGTCGTCGGTGGTTGTGCCGACCAACAGATTACTGTTGGACGATATTCGTAACGCTTCGGCTGAATTGACTAAAAACGCCAACGGTAACGATGTACCGGTGCCTGTCTTTGCCGAATTGATCGATGCAAGCGAACTGCTAATGCCAAGATAGACATACGCGGCATTGTCAGCGTCCTGAGCATTGAACGCTTGCAGATACGATGCCGTGCCCGTGCCGTTAGGCTTGGCGGAAACAATGGTTGCCCCGTTGGTGGTTGCACTTTGGAACGCCACCCGGCTTGACGCTGTAGCATTACTAAAGTCACCTTTGATGGTTCCGGTGAAAGTTGGCGTGTCGGAAGTGCTCAGTGCGCCAAATGTGCCCGCCGTGGCCCGTGCTTCAACGCGCGTACCCGATGCCCACGAAACTGCCGACGTGCTTTCCTGTGCGCGCACCACGGTCAGCACATCATTGGATCGGCCCGTAACCTTGACGATTTCCCACGCGGCTTCATTCGAGTTTGAATCCAGTCCCACCAACGTCAGCATGAAATAGTCGCCGCCCGTCGGCGAGGGAAACTTTGCCCCGTGGCCGGTGGTTAGCGTCAACGTGGTGGCGCTATTGCTTGCCGATACGGCAAGGGCGCTCGTGGCGTTATTGGCGAATAATTGCGTCATGGTCAGCCCTTAAAAATCTTTTATTTTTAGTTTGAACTCGTCTTGCTTGACGCGCCCTTCGTCGGTCGTGGTGGTGACGGTAATCTTGTAAGTGGTGCCATCCGTGCCGCCTGAGCAAAAGATTTTGACGCGCGGATCGGCGATCAACACAAAATCAATGGTCAATCCGGTGGGTGCGACCGTGACCTGTGAGGACACCACGTTGTCATTGGCAGTCAACCACTCGCTGTAATCGATGTCGTAATCGAACGCTTCAACGGGCTGTTTGGAAAAGTTACCTAAGTTCATGCAGATACCATTGTTCTGTCGTCATAGGGCACGACCATCGCGCGGCTTTCACCTGGCACAGTCATGTAACGGTCATCGGGTGCTTTCACATCGGCATTGGTGGCTGCCATGCCCGTGCCGAAAGCGATTGCCGTTGCATCGGCATCGGCAAATACCAGCACGTTGCAATCAATCGTTTGAATCGACACGACGGCATCGCCAACGACTTCCGCACGGTATTGCGTGCCGAAGGTGGAACGTGCCAGCAATGCCGAGCCTTCGGCAGCCGCAGCAACGGCAAAGTTTTGACTGGCGGTGGCATAGCCAAACGAATTTGCCTGCTCAGCAATGACGCTGAAGTATTGCTTGGCATAAGCTGTGCTAACAAGGTAAGCGCCTGACTCGGCAAACGCCCGCGCGTAGGCAACAAACTGATAAGCCGGTGCCACGCTGGAGCCGTCGGCGTCGCTGGTTGCCTTGGCAAGTTGATACTGCAAGGCTTTTGGCCCATACGATTCAGCCGTTGCCAGCTCGCCCGTCGCGGTGGAAAAGGTGGTGATGTAACCCTCGACGTTTCCCGTCGCCTCCGCATTGCTAATTGCAGAGCCGTTGAACTGGCGCAATATCTGGACAAAGCCTTGCGCTACGTTGGCCAATCCGGAAGCGCTTGCTTTGTGTTTTACGAACGAAGTGGCGATTGCATCGCCGTCGGCGAAGGTAAATGTACCGAGGCCAACGATAATGGCTGTTCTGTCTTGCAAGACTTCAACGCTGATGCCTGCCGTGGCTAATGGCACGTAGCCATCGTGTTCGAAATAGGAGAAGTTGTTACGCTTTTGGCTGGCCTCGCCGCGTCCTGTGGCTAGAGCAAATGGAACAGGAGTGGTCGTGGCGTAGCGGTTGACATCGCTGGCTACGGGAAACGAATCTGCCAGCACTGGCACATTGGCCAGGCCTGGATGGATGATGTGGGCGACACTAGAAACGACACTGGACGATGCGCTGGCGGTTGCCTCGCCGATTGATTGCGCCACCAACGCCAATGAATAGGCAAAAGCATCGCCCCCAGCAGACGCGAATACATTACGCAGATAAGCAGCGGCGCCGAATACGGTGGCCTGCGTTGTGGCACGACCTGAAAAGATCGTATGCGATGTGATTGCGGAAGTCGATTCCGCGTGTGCCGTGGCATAGCCAGCGACGACTTTATATTGCGACAGCGTAACATTGACGACCGCATCGCCATATGCTTGCGCATAGACCGTGCGAACCGGCGTGACAACGAACGATGCGGCGGCGGTTGCAGCAACGACAGCGCGAACGACCCAGTTAGGGATGGCCGCGCCGTCGATGGAAAAGCCGTTAATCGCTCCGTTGTTCACGTTACGCCGTTATGTCGATTAGTCCAGACCGAATACGATAGCGTTGGCAGCGAACGACAGCACGTCACCGGGCGACAGGGTTTTCGGCGCAGACAGTTGCGCATAGAACAGTCGGTTACCTGCTGTGGCCGCGTCAAACAGCGCCAGGTGGGTGATGGTCACGGATGCCGAGGCATTGCCGTTGGCCGGGAAGGTCAGCGCGCCGACGTTCTTGGTCTGGCCGTTGGCATCGATTGAAGTCCAAGCGGCGGATTGGCGAGCATAGCCGGTGTAGGAAGTCTCCGTACCGCCGACTGCTTCGCCTGGATCGGATTCGAACAAACCGACATAGACCGTGGTAGGGGGAGTGATCGCGTTGTTGCGCAGGAAATGCTCAACGATTTTTTCTTCGAGGTAGTTGCTAAAAGCGCCCATGGTTCGTACCTTTCAATTAACGAGAGTTAGGGGTGATGTTCGGGTTGGCTGGCGCCGTACTGTTGGGATTAACGCCAAATTCAACCGTGGTTTTACCAGTCAGTGCCGAGATATAGGCTTCCTTGTGCGAGGCGGCGCGGTTCACGTCGGCTGCGTACTCGGTATCCTTGCTGTAAGCGCGATACAACACGTAGTCCAGTAACACCGTCTGATAAATATCATCAATCGTGATCGTGCCGTTAAGCAGGGCGTCATTAGGCGCCGCACCGTAGACCAGTTCGACAAACCCTTGGTTAGACGATGGCTGCGGCGGAAACACGTAGAAGTTTTTAGGATCGAGCGCCGAGTACATATAGTGCTTGGCTTCGGTCGAAGGCGTGGAGCTGTGCCAGCCTGGGAGCTGAGAGTCCAGCACTTCGCGCATTGTGATGCGGATCGCGCGGCCTGGCGTCAGTCCGTCAAGGCCCATGTTGCGCACGACATCGATCAACTGCACGCCATCGGCGGGAAGCGATTGCTTGGAGCCGGTCGCCAGGCGGATCGATGTGTTTTTGACGAAAGCGTTGGGCTTATACAGCACGATCTCGCGCTGTCCGTCATTTAGCCAGCCCAGCAATTCGGCTTCTGGCCAACGGATGCCCGTGGTGTCCTGCAAGATGGTCTGTGCTTTCGAGATCACAGACGATGCGGTTACGGTTGCCATGATGTTTCCTGATTAGTGTTGATATTTAACGCGGCCCGCCGCCCTGCCCAAGCCCGAAACGGCGTTGGCGCGTGCGTTGGCAATCGCAGATTCGAAACGGTTACGCCGATCGGCGCCATTCACCAAGTCAGTCCATGGCTTATTCGGCATCAACATCAATTTCCCGAGCGCGCCGTCAGCCAGTGCATAGAGATACTGGTTGAATATCCACTTTGGAAAGCCGGTGGCGGTCTGGCTCGGTTGAACGGCCAGCGTCATCGTCAAACCGTCGGTAATGCCGGTAGGCGGTACGGCGGCCAATATCACCTGCTCGGTGTCCAGTTGGGTGTAATACTTGGGCGTAATCTGCGTGGTGCGCCAGCCCGGTATCTCGTCGTCCAGTTGGGCGATGGATTTGGCGGTCAGCGGCACGTTGTTCAAGGCGACATCGATAACGGCGGCAATGTCCGTGCCGGTGGGTGGCTCCAGGTCGTAATACGCCTCACCCGCAATGACGGTGATGGGGTCTGGCAAGTGGCGCCATATCCAAGATGACGAACAGAACTCGATCACGGCACGCTTAATCGCGTTCTCGGTCACGGGGTCGGACGGGTCTGCCGGCAGGTACGGCAACACTTCGTCCAGGAGTTCTGAATACTTGATATTGGCCACAAAGAAACCCTGTTTTAGTTCAGTCTAGTATCCATCAGCATGGACAATTCGACCCATGCGTTACTCAGGAACGCCGACGACGACATCCAATTCCAGTTCCCATTCTTCGATCTGGTCGATCATGTCTTTGCGGCTTTTGGATTGGCTCAGTTCCTTATTCCATTTGTTCATGGCATAGGCAGCCAGTTGCGCCTTTGACATCTTCTCGATGGGCAGTTTCAAGTCGTTGGGATCAACGATAGTCGATTCGCCGTTTTCGTCGGTCACTTCGATCGACACGGGCGCTTCGACCGCAGCTTTGTCTTTTGCGTTGGCCAGTTCCCATTGATCGGGGAATTTCAGTAGTAGCTTGGCCTGTGCATCGGTCACCATTTGCACGTCGCCCTTGCCGTTCCAGGTCACGCCAGAACGCGCGATGTTGTCGTATGCCGCCGGCTTATTGCCGATGTACACAAGCGGGATTAGTTTTGCCATTGCATAGTCTCCACACAAAAAAATAGGGGCAAGCCGAAGCCCGCCCCCGCTATTCACTCAGGGCAATTACTTGCCTTTGAACTCATAGGTTGTTACCACGTCAAGCTGGCCGGTTGCAGCAGCGCCGCCGATGGTGGCAGTGATGTAAGCGTCATAGGCCAGGGTGACAGGTGCAGCAACGCCATTGGTAGCCGCTGCGGATGCGGTCGAAGTAGCCGCCAGCAAAGCCGTCGCAGAACCGCCCGATTCGCCGTTGACGTATTCGTAACCCAACGATACGGTCGAGCTTGCGCCCAACGCGGCGTTGACCATCTTAATGTCATAGATTTTGGTGCCGGCGTACACCTTGTTCAGACGCACTTTGTCGCCAATCTGAGCCGATGCCAAAGTGATATAGCCGTGCGCATTCGCCAACGGGCAATCACCGCTGTACACGGTATCAAGCAAGGAAGGGGCATTGATAGTTGCCATGTTTCAATCTCCAAAAGAAATAGGGTCGTCAGAAAGGGGGCCGTTAAGCCCCCCAACCGATTAAGAGCCGAGCAGCGAGCGGCCAGCAGCGGACGCAGGATCAGGCGCGTAAGAGTCAACAACCGCCACACCGAAGTCGGTGTCAGCGCCGTCGATCTTGAATCTGATCTTCGCGGAACCCGTCATGGCAGCGGCAACGGTTTCGATGCTGTTGCCGTGGTCAACTTCCTTCTCCGACCAGTCGTAGAAGTAGTCAGACGCCGATTTACCGTAGGCTTTGGCCATCGCCTGTGCGCCGACGATGATCGCGCGGTCAACAGGCTGTGCGGTTTGTACGGTGCTTTCGGTGTAGGTCAAACCATCGGTGCCGCCGGTATCTTTCACCACGCTGTCGCCGGCTGCGAAACGGATCGCGTAACGGTTCAAACGCTTGATCAATACGCCGTTCCACATGATGGTTTCGTAGGCGTCGAACAATGGGTGCTTGTTGGTGCCAGCCGCAGACTTACGCTCAAAAGCGTATTGCGCCGCTTGTCTCCAGGTGGTTTGGCCGGTACGGGCTTGCAGGTACAGCCATTGGCGTTCAGTGACGAACATCACCCACAATGGATCGTTCCAAGCACGGTCGTCGCCTTTGACCTTGACCGATTGCATGACCACAGGCGACTCGCGCAACTGAGCAACGATACGGTCAATGTCTTGCAGGGTCAGGGCGTCGTTGGTGCCGATGTCATCGGGGCCGGTGGCGTCGTTGGCTGCGAAGTAACGGTTCTTGGTCGGCGCTTTCACGCTGTTGACCATGATGTTGGCGAAATCAGGATCAGACGACTGTGGGATAACCCAGTCGGTGGTGCTTTGAGTACCACGCGCGCCGGCCAGGTGTACCAGTGCGGTTTGATCTTCCAGACGTTGCATCCAGGCTTGGATGCCGGCCATGCTGATGTTGCGCAGGTTGTGGACGGTACGCTTTTGGGTCATGCGGCCACCGGAATCTGCACCACCACGAACTTGGTCGATGCGAACATCCATGCTGGAGTAGGTCAACTGCATCATGCGGCCCTCGATACGAGTGTCGCCCATGACGGGTTTGCCTTGCAGGATGTTGAACAGGTCGATACTGACGGTATCGCCGGCGCCTTTGGCCAAGTCACCCGCTTTGACGATCGGGTAATCAGGGCTGGTTTGGCCTTTGGTTTTGGCTGCGAACGAGCCTTCTTTCGGCATTTCGCCAGACAGCAGGTTCATAAAACCGGGGCTGTGCTGAACGCGGGTAAACAGACCAACCGAATAGATTTTCCGCGCGAGTGCGGAACCTACAGGGATATTAGTAGACATTGAGTGACCTCGTTAAATTACAGAGAATTAAAGTACGCATCCATTTGGTCAGGGTTCATCGCGGCAAACTTCTCGGCCAACTGCAAGGCCGTCATGTTCTGTGCCGCTTCTTGTTCATCCTGAGCTGCATGTTGCCCTGCCGGAAACTCGGAAAGCGACGTGGGCACGTTGGAACGTGTTGCCTTGGCGGTTTGCGCCGCCTTGGCTTCGGCTGCTTTCCTGAGTTGCTCGGCACTCGGTTGTGAAGCTGACTGTTGACCTGGCAAGTCAATCGGGCCTAGTGTCGCCTCGACCATTTCGGCCACTTTGGCGAATCGTTCTGAAAGGGGTTTATCCGCCCACGCCGCCTGATTGCGCAACGTGTTGTCAAACTGCTTGGCCAGTTCAAAGGCTTCGGCGTTGTTCGACTGGATGTATGCCAGCTTGGGAACAGAATCGATCGCCTCTTGCACCGACTCGGTGGCCGATTGCGCGCGCTCTGCTTCCTGACTTCTGACACTTTCCTCAACCGGGGCCAACTTGGCTTCAAGCGCCTTGGCTGCCGCCATGGACGCCATCACCGCCTTATAAACAGTCGGGAAATCCTCTTTCAGTACCTCTAAATCCTCGTCGGATAGATCACTGACAGCCGGAGTTTGGTCGGTGCGGGCGCTCTCACCAGTGTTCGCCCCTTGATTGTTCGCAAGCTGCGCCTCAAGTTGAGTGAGCTTGTCCTGTGCTTCGCGGGCGATTTGTTCGGCCCGTGCTGCTCGGTCGCGCTCATTCTTTAGCACCGAATACGGAATGACGTGCTTGCCGTCTTTCGTTGCGATGCCCTCGGGTTCTGCGGCTTGCTGCTCCTCGCTCGCTTGCTGTTGCCCTGCGTTTTGCTCAGTGTTCGTCTGTGTCGCCTGTTCCGGTTCTTGCTTGGGGGCTGCGGGTTCGCCGCCAGCTTCCAGTTGTTCAAAAACCTTGGCCAAATCTTCTGGATTGTCCGACAGGTTGGACAGATCGATACTCATGTCAGTCATGTACTTCACTCCACTTATCGCGTTGGTTGCGGAAAAAAAACCTAAGGGCATACCAATATCCGTTGGCGCGGGAAATGCCTTTAGCGGTGATGGCACTATAAGGGGGGCGGAGCAATTCGACTCCAAAAAAAAAGCCCGCAAAACGCGGGCTGGGATGTAGCTAACGAGCGAATGGCAAATTACGAGAGAAACGTCAGCTTGTAAATAGTGGACATATACAGCGCCTCGATTTCATCGATGATGTTCTGAATGGCGCTTTCGTCCTTGGGCACGGCTTCATACCGCACCGAATGTATCCAAGCCAGTTGCGATTCCAAGACGTTGGCAATCTGGCCCTTGCCGTCGCTGGCGGTCAGTTGGATATTGACCAGCTTACGGAACTTGCCCTGGTACGCTTCAACCAGTGAATCGGCCAGGCCGATGATGCTGCCGTAAAAGTCGCCGAGCGCCATGTGTTGCGCATAGCTCTTGGTGCGCAAGTGTTCGATGTGGGTTAGATCGCGCGCCAGAAACAGCGTGCCGATCAACAGGCCAAGCGCGTTGGACTCGGCCATGTTAGACCTCGCCGACAATGCCGGTTGCTGCCGTGCCGGTTGCCCATACCCGTTTTACGCGCAAGGGGTGACGGCCTGCGGCCAGGTTGGCATAGGTCACCACCGAGCCGTCGGCCAGCGTCACCTTGACGGCGCCCGCGACGGACACGTACAGGCTAAGCGTAATCTCGGTTAAGTCGGTGGCATCGTTGGGCGTGACTGCAAACGCGCCGGTGATCGGGCTGGCTATTGCCTTGATGGCGTTCGTGTGCCGGTTCTTGATGTTGCTGGACATGGTTGACTCCTGTGATCGATAACGTAGTGTTGCAGACTAAAAACTATTTGATTATCACGGCCAATCGGCGGCGGTCAGCAACATCAAGATGCGTTTGCGCTCTTCGTTGGCTTCCTCGCGCGCCCGTTCGGCGTACTGTTCGAACTCGAAACCCCACGCGCCGGCGAACTTGGGCAACTCACGCAACATGGGGCGATACATGGGCACATCGATGACGCGGTTCTCGGTCATCACTTTGAACGTGCGGGCCAGCTTGCGCTCTTGGCGCTCGATCTCGGGCAAATGCTCCGGCTCGGGCGTCTTGGCGGCGGCTTCCAGTATCTCGATTAGGTTCGGTGTGAACGGATCGTATGACTTGCCGTTGATGACGACCGCTTCCAGTCGTTCGGCTACTCTATCGTTGGTGTAGGCTTGGTCGTCGGAATAGCGACTGGTCTTGTCGATCCAGTGGTGACGCCCTGCCCCACCGCCCTGATTAACTTCGTACTGGGTGAGCGGTGGCGTGTAGAGAAAACCCTGTGCTGCCGTGGCGCTGGCGCCAAAGCCGATACCCTGTACTGCAATGGCGCGGGCGTTCAGGCTCACGACGTTCTGGCCACGGTGGTTACGCCGTTGGTTTGGATGATCGATTGCACAATGCTACCTGCGCGGCGTTCGGTGTCCTTGACCACCAAATCAGCCGTCAGGCCGTGCAAGGCGGCCAGTTCTTCGATCATCTGGCCAATGTCGCCCGATAGCGTGGTATTGCCGTCGGTGGTCTTGATGGTGACGGTTTCGCCGGACTCGGTGATGCTTTGCACCAAGTCGCCCGCTTGGCGGCTGTCACGACCCACGACCAGTTGACCGGCTAAGCCGTGGAGCTGGTGCAAGCGGCGAATTAGTAGCGCCTGCGCGCCGGTGATTTCGAAGGTTGCGCCGATCGTACCGTTGACGCCTGCGACGTAACCCGGCTCGATGTAACCTGGCGCGACATAACCACCGAAGGTGTCGGGCAGTTCGGTGGCTGCAAAGGTGCCTGTAGTTTGTTCGTAGCCGCTTGCTGATAGCGTGTCCGTGCCGGACTCGGTGGCGTCGAACGTGCCGACGGTTTCGGCGTTAACCACGGTGCCGCTTGCCGCAAGCGTATCGTGATCCGCTTCGACGGCAACCATCGAACCAATGATTTCATCGGTTCCGGTCGCGTCTAAAGTATCGGTGCCAGTCTCCGTGACATTCGCCGCACCTTGGACAAGCAGCTTGCCTGTTGCGGCCAGTGTGTCGGTGCCAGTTTCGGTCAGTGCGATACTGGCTTTGACGATGACCTTGCCTGATGCGGCGAGCGTGTCATTGCCTGTTTCCGTGGCCTGAAATACGCCGGCTGATACAGCGCCACCGGATGACACGAAAACGTCAGTACCCTGCTCGGTAACTGCCAGCGAACCTTTGACCAACACCTTGCCGGTGGCGCTGGCGGTATCGGTGCCGGTTTCGGTGCGGTTGAATGCGCCTTTGACGATGACCTTACCTGTGGCGGCTAAGGTATCGGTGCCGGTTTCCGTAGCGGCGAATGTGCCTTTGACGGCAACCTTGCCCGACGCCGCCAGTGTGTCAGCCGTTGTTTCGGTGGCCGCACCTGCGCCTTTGACGTACACCTTGCCGGAGGCTGCCAGTGTGTCAGCGCCAGACTCAGTGATTGCCAAAGAGCCTTTAACGATGACCTTGCCAGTGGCAGACGCGCTGTCTGATCCTGTCTCAGTAGCGGCAAACGTGCCTTTGGCAATGACTTTGCCCGTGCTTGTCAGTGTGTCGCTGCCGGTTTCCGATGCGGCAAAGCTGCCGATGATGATTGCAGCGCCGACTAGACCCGTAGCGCTTAAGGCATCTGTTCCGGTTTCGGTCGCTGCACCAGAACCTTCGACTAATACCCCACCTGTTGCTGCAAACGTGTCGCTGGCATCTTCGGTAGCATCCATGCTGCCCGTGCGAGCGGGCAGCGTTTCATGAATACGGAGCAGGACAACCGGGCCTCTGACGTTGGTTCGTGTGCCTGCGAGCGTGGTTGTAACTGTTGGTGCGGTCGTTGAACTGCCTGCCGTGACAAATGCGTAAGCGGAATAACCGCCGATGTCGTTGCCGGTAGTAGAGTCTGGTTCGTTAAGTTCAACAGCAGCGCCGAACGTGGCGCCCGTTGCCGTGATGCTTTCCGCCGAGAACTGGCTAGGCGTTGTTACGTCGGTGGGGATACACATCGCCCACAACGCAAGGTCGCCTGTTTGGAAATTGGTAGGGGATGCGCCGTTGGTCAGCGCGATCGACATCGGCGAGGTGGGCGTCGTCGTGCGCTGTCCGTCAGCCGTGCCGTAGGACAGTGTGCCGCCGCTATCTGGCACGCGAATGATGAACGCCCACGACACACCGTTGCCGCCCAACGTCACCGACAAGGTGCCGGTTTCGGCGCCGGTTACGGTGTTTTTGGTGTAGACATAGAGATTGGTGTTACCGGTATCAGCGCCAAGCGTGGTGCCGTAACCACCTGCGCCGGTCAAGCTGTCTTGCAGCGTCCAGCCGGTGGGCGTCGTGACCGTGCCGCCGTTTGCAGTCGAGGGCTTCTGCCCGACAAACATCACCAGGCAATCGCCTGCCGTGATGCCTGTAGGATAAGCTGGCGCTACGCTGGTACCGGCTGAGGCTGAGTAGGCGGTTGCCGCTACGACGGGCGTACCAAGTGCCATAAACTAGACCCCGAAGAAGTTGGGAGCCTTGTTCGGCGTGGTGGCTTTATCGGCTTGGTAGTGCATGTCTAAGAAACTGACGAACACATCGGCGTCAAATGTGTCGTTGACATGGGCGCCGTCACGGAACACTCTGACCAAAACCACAGTATCAGGCTCGACGCCAAGCGCCAAGCCGTCGATAGCGTTGGCCTCGCTTACTTCGCCGACGTAGTGCAAATACGGCGTGCCCGTCGCGGGTTGCTCGACGTAAACCGTCGTGGTGGCAGGAAAGGCTTGCTGTTGATGCCCTTTGGCGACGGTGTACTCGAAGCCCCAGCGCACCGTGCCCATATTGGCGACTTTGGTTGACCAATGAATGTGCAGGTATAGCTTTGTGCCCATCGCATAATCATGATCGATGTGCCACGCGGAATGTGCTTCGGTTAGCTCACCCGGTGGAAACTTCCACGACAAAATGCCGCCCCTGAACGCTTCCAGTGTTGGCGCGTTCGGGCTGGATGAATCGACCTTGAGTTCAACGATGTTGTCGCGCCAGCCTAGTTTCGTGCGCGTGTCCAGCTCGGAGAAATTGCCATCCACCTCGGCAGGTGTCAGCAATCCCCCAAACTTGTCGGCAAGGTAGGTGAGCAAGCCCATTATGAATGGGTGATGGTCATACTATTGATGGTGACCGTCTGGCCGGCGGTAATGCTTACGCTGTCCAGGTTGATGTCAGCGCCCGACGTGCTTACGGTCAAGCCGGTCACGATGTCTGTGCCGCCGGTTGCGGTGCGAATTCTCGCGGCAGCAGCCGTGCCCGAAGCGTCTGCCGACGTGTCAGAGCGTGGAAAGCCTGAGAACGTCAACACACCACCGGATGCGGCAGCAGCGGCAGGGTTGCCGAGTGCAATGGTTGCCAGCACGGAGGCCATGCCAGCGGTACCGATTTCCAGCACGCCAGTCGTGCCGATTTGCGTAGTCACGGCGTCCAGTCGCGCGTTCTTCACTGCGGTTGTGTAAACGATAGCCATTTATGGATTACTCCTTGGAATTAGTAGGTTTGGAAACTGCGCCCACGGCCCGCCCGTTTTCATCCTCGATGATCTTGGTTTCGCGTGGGGTTGCGATCACTTGAGCAAGTGCCGCTTGTGTCTGTGCCAGCGTGGCGAGTACCTGAGCCATGGCGGTGTCCTCTTTCGGCTCTTCCTTTTCAGGTTCTTCGGGCTTGGTTTCGGCGACTTTGCGCACGTCCTCAATTTGTGATTGAAGCTGTTGCATTTGCGCCTCTTCGTCCTTTTTCATCAGTTCAAGCTGGTGCTGCATCTGGATCAAAGTATCGAACAAAGGTTTGAGCATTTCAGCGTTAGCGGCCTTAACCTGCTCTGCACGTACCTTGGCCTCGGCGTCGATGCTGGCTTTCTGCAAATCGGCCTGATACTTGACCTGGATTTCGGCCTGACGGTTTTTAAGTTCGAGTTGCAACTGGGCGATCTGGTCGTACAGCGGGCGCATTTGCTGTTCGAACTCGGATTGCATACGCGCCATCTCGCCGCCGTTCTCTTGCGAACTGACAAGCTGTTGCGCCTCGGCCATGGTCTTTTGAGCTTTGGCGATAGTTTCCTGCACCTTGGCCTGGCGTTCTTGACGCTGCATCGCCATGTCCTCTTGCATCATGGCTTGCTGGGCTTGAGCGGCCGCTTGCTGTTCTTCCGGTGACGTGATGCCCACGGCGGCGCGGATGCGGTCGGCCAGCATGTGACGTTTCGGCATGTCGGTGGCCTCGATGACGAAATCCACCACTTGCGCTTGCAGCTCGGGCGGCAATGACTTGGTAATCTCGGTCATCATCTGCAACTGTTGCATACGGTAGGTCGGTGTGCTTGGTACGTCGTCCAGTACGATCTTGGCTTTGACCTTGGCCACGTTGTTCATCATTACTGGCTGGCCCGTGGCTTCATCGATGACGGGCTGATTCAGCAAGATGATTTTCTTTTGCTTGCCTTCGCCGATGGTGACTTTTTGCGGGCCTTTGGCTAGGTCAGCTTTAACCAAATCAAACAGTTGCTCACCGACTAAGCGACGTGAGTACGCATAGTTGTCGTTGATCTCGGCCAGCGTGTTGACGCCCTGCTCGATCAGGCTGTTGATGGCCAAGCCGGAGGTCGCGCCGGATTGCTGGCCTTGCATCGACTTGTGGATACCTGAAGCCTCGGCGATTTCCATCTTGGCTTCTTGCATGACCTGGAATTGCTGCACGGCCAGTTCGCCGCCCGGTTCGACCTTGAACGTCGATTGCGGCTTGCGGTTGGCGTTGAGCATGATGTAAGCGTCTGGCCGTGCGACTTCTTGCATCGCGCGGGCATGATCGACCACAGCATCCGAGTCGGTGATGACACGGCGGCTGTTGAGCGCCCACAGCATTTTGGATTTGCGGGCATTAACTTCATCCTGCGGGCTGATCATGGTTCGAATCAGGCCGTAAGGTACGTTGGTCAAGTCCTCGCGGTGACCGAAGAACGGCACATAGGGAAAATGCTGGTGCTTGTACGGGCTGGGCACGTCGTACAGGAAGTGCGGGCCGGTGTACCAAGCAAGGCGAACTTTCTGGAACGTGGCTTCTTTGACCTGGGCAATGCCGGCAACGATGGCTTCGTTATGGCGCGGGTTGTTGAAGTCGGCTTCCATGGTCGTGCCGTTGGGCAACGTCATCACGTAGCCACGCACCCACTTGCGATACCAAATCTCGTACAGGCAAATGCGCATTCGCTGGATGTCGCGCCAATCGACAGCGGCAATGCGTGTGTCGCGCTCGATTTCCCACGACTGAACCAGTCGGCTGTCTTGTTCTAGCAAGGGATCAAAGCCCGCCCAACCGCCGGTTGTCATTCTGAACAGTGTGGCGTACTGCGGCATGAGCGCGATGGCGTGTTCGAGTTCGAGCCAACGACGGCGAATGAGGTAGCGGGCGTCGGACAGGTCGGGCTGTTCAGCGCGCCAGTCCCAAAAGATTTCGCGGCGATGGACATAGCGGCAACGGTACGGCGGCCTAAATGGATCGTTCTCGCGTGCCACTTCCACCCAACCCAAGCCGGCTTTGATTTGCGCGGCGTAGGCATCGGACACCGCGCGATCGGCGCGGCTCTCGATTTCAGCGTGCTTGAGTTTGACGGTTAAAGCCTCGGCCATATCGTCGTCGCACTCTTCGTCATCCTCAGGACGAACGCGCCAATCGGTGCGGGCTTTGGCTTCCATGCCCAACACCGTATCGATGGTGGGCTTGATGATGTTTGTGATTAACGGGGGCTGGCCGCGTTCTTTCAGCTTATCGACGGTTTCTGGCGTGAGCTGGTTGCCGTCGTAATAGTCGGCGGCTCGGTCAGCTTCTCGGCGCCAGTGCGGTTGATGCTTAATCTCACGAAGAAACATCTCAACCTGCGCACGCGGCAATGCCGAGTTTTCAAGATCGTCGGGGATTTCGTAAAGATTGGCGTCATCCGTCGGCGCTTCCCCAATCACGATGTCGCCCGTGGGCTTCTGGTCGCGTTGAAAGCGCTTAGCCAAAGTTGGCCCGCCAGCGTTTGCACCTGGATAGCCTGCGTAATCTCGGTCGATTGCCGCCGATGTCAGTTGTATGTCGCCGATGGGCATAGTTGATACCAGTTATTCTTTTGCCGATTGTATTGTGTGGTCATTGCGACTATTTGACCTTTATCCCGCACGCCAATCGTAATCGCGGCGCGGATCGAAGTTCGACTTGCTGATGTCCGGCGGCGTGATAGCAAAGCGACGCATTGAGAACGCATAGCGCACGGCTGAGATGAGGTCGTCGCCCTCTTTGACGATCTTGCCGTCTTTGCGGTGATACAGCCTGAACTCTTCCCAGAAGTCATTGAGGTGATCGAACACCTTGAATTTGCCGGCTTGCATGTATTGCAGCATCAGCATGACGCCCGCCTCGACACTGAACCGGCTTACCTTGTAGCCCTCTTCCGCGCCTGTTTCCGGCAGACTGGCTTTCTCGTACAGCATGTTGATGCCTTCATCCCGATAGAACTCGGCCAACTGAATGCCCGAGGACTTCTCAGTTTGCAGTCCGTCGTGAGGCCAAGCGACCGGCACCCAATCGCCGCGCACCCTCATAAGCGGGGCAATGTCGCGCGGGGTGGATTGCCTGATGCGAATCGCGTCGTACAAGTACACGGTATCGGTGTCCCGATCCCATGCCAGCCAGGCGCAAGCGGTGTAGTGATCGATCCCGAAGTCGATACCGCAGATGACCGGCCAAGTGTCAGGCACCTGAAATGGCTCAACCCGCAGCAGGGCTTCATCGACGGCAAACACCCGGCCCGAGCCAAGGATAGGAATACCCAGCGCCCTCGCCTCGCGTTCGTGAGCAGGGTACGAGGCGATGATGCGCTCGCGCTCCTCCTTGCTGTAGTGATCCACGTCCTCGATCGTCATGTTGGTGTCGGATCGGTCGGGCGTAGGGTCTTGCAAGAACATGCGCACTACGTCGGACATGCCGAGTAGCGGGGTAAATGTGATCCAGACGATGCCCTTGGTGGCGTTCGTCCTGGTTAATACTTCGGTGTAGATGTCGAGTGGCGGTTCTTCGTCCAGTGCGGCAAAGTCCAGCGTTTCGCCCTGGAGCTTTGAGCGCCCTTTCTCATACGATTTGAAGTACAGCCGGCTGATGCCGCCGGAAACGTGCTTAACGAATACGCAATCCACCGAATCGGCGATACCTTGCGCGCGTTTGATGTCGATGATCAGGGCTTGGGGGACGGTGCCGGTTCCCCATTCACCGGGTCGGCCGAGGACAAGCCGTTGCAGCGTGTCCCGTGTGGACTCCATCGATTCACCCAGCGCCCAGCCGGTGACGCCACGCGCCCACTTCTTGCCTTCCCACCAATCGGGATAGAGTCCGGTCAGGTGGTAGGCGATCTCGTAAGCCGAACTCCAGGTCTTGCCGAGCTGGTTACCCGCGCGAAAGAGGCGTTCGCGAAACTGCGCACCGAGATTATGAAACTCGATCTGCTTGTTGTAAGGCTTATATCGCGCCAGCTTGTTGCGGTCTTGCCTACGCTTCTGTTCCTGCAATAAGTACAGCAAGGCCTGTTTCGGCGGCAAGTTCCGCAGCGAGTCGGGCAATGTCCTGGTCGCTGAGGTTTGCGTATTCATCCTTTTTAACATCGTCTTGTGGTTTGAATAGTCCCATCGTATCGCCAAGCATCCGAAGCGCCTGGTTGGCGCCGGCTGCATCAAACTTGTATTCGCCGGTCGGCTCGCCCTTGATCATCACGGGTTCGGCCTGCATACAGCGCTCGACCACGTTCATGAGCCTGGAAATCACCCACTCGCGGTCAAGGCCAGACTTGAGGATTGCGTTATCGGTTGCGATGCGTGATAGTTCAGCAATCCGCTCACGGAATTGTGGTTTCTTCTCCCATTCGGTCTTTGCTGTGATCGGCTTCACTTTCGAGCCGGAGGCCACTAGTGCTTCCTCCACGCTCATGCCCATCGCTCGGCCTCTGCAATACGCTTCCTGCTCGACGGTGAGAGTACCGACACCGACGAGATTTCCGGGCGGGGCTTGTCGCCTGCCCGGTTGAGAACCGCCCTTCGGCTTTTTGCGTTGTGGCTCGGCTGAGTCTGGCATTACTTAGGCGCGAAATGAAGTAGACCAAAAATAGACGTGCCAAGCAATCCAACAATCCCGATGACGCCGGTAATGACCCATCCTTTGACCAGCTTGAGCATGGGCATTTCGGTTTCGATTGTTCTGAGTCGTTCGTCGTGGTCGTCAATGTGTTCGAATGCACGGCCTAGCGCCTCCCTAGTCTCGATGTGCTTTTGTTCCAGCGTAGCCAGTTGCACCAAATTATCCGAAATGGCCTGCAAGGTTTTCTCGATCATGCCAAGCCGGTATTGTGTTAGGTCGTCTGAATGATTATCTCCGCTCATTTCTTGCTGCTCATTTGATTCTTGATTGATTGGATGACCTGTTCCCGTGTCTCGATCGCATTGATTAAAGCATCGTGCTTTGCTTTGCATTCGCGATAGCCTTTTTGTGACTGAGCGAGTGCGCGGGCAACGTCGTACTGATCACCGCTCGTGAGCGGATCGACGGTGATTGTGCAGCGCGACACCAATTCATTGGGGATCGGTGGCGAGATCAGCGTTAATTGCGTCGCGCAACCGGTCAGGAAGAGTGCAATCAACGGCGGTAGGCTGTTGCGGGCGTACATTGGCGCTCTCCCTGATCATTTGCTGGAGCGTGAGCGCTTTCCGCTGCACGGCGTCCAGCCGTTGCTTGAGTTGTTCGGTTTCGCGTGTATCGACGGCTGAGACTGTCGATTGGGTGATTTGTTGCGTTGTGGCTTGCCTGGCTTCGCGCTCAGCTTCTTCGATCGACACTTGGTAGGCTTTGTACGAGTAGCCGGATAAGAACGATGCGACCAGTGCGATAGCGATACCGGCCCAGACGCGGGGATCGATTAGGGCAAACATACGGGCTTTCCCCAGTGAATGAAGGTTGGCTGATGTTTGAAAAGGATGCGCACGGGGTAAGACTGGTTTTCGTGCTGATTGCCGGGTGTGATGCCGGGATTGATGTAGCCTGTCGCGTCCCAAGAGCCGGGATCGATCGACCGCTTCTGGCGCTTGTACACGTAACCAAGGCCCCCGTTGTAGGCTGCCAGCGTGAAATGCCATCGATCGCAATCAGAATCGGCAGTCTTGACGCGCTCATACAGCCATCTGTCGTACCAAACGCCCGCACGAATTGCCCACGCGGGGTCGAACGGGTTAACAGTGCCGAATCCGGCGGCTGTGGCTGACCATTGCGCAGTCGCGGGCATGAATTGCATCAAGCCTTTGGCGCCGACGCGAGACACGGCGCTCGGATTCCAAGCCGACTCTTGCTGAATCTGGCCGGCTACGACGGGCGCAGGCGCAGGAATACCGAATCTGAACTGGCTTTCGCGGATGACTTGCGACTTGTAAGCGTCTGACGGATGACAATGCGCAATCAGCGGCATCAATGAGTACACGGCCAGCGTAAGCGTGGCAATGAACAGCAAGGCGCGCGATGTGACTGTGCCGGCGGTCATTACAACCCCATCGAGCCGGCGATAATGACCGAGCCAATCAGGACAGCGCGTGCGAGTCGGTCTGTGGGCAGACTGTTATCGACCAAACGCCCGATGGCGTGGCGTGCAATCCAGTAACCGACCCAAGCCAAGGTAGTGACGTGGCCGAGTTTGTAAGCGACTGTCTGCGCGGCTGGGTAGTCAATGCCGATGGCAATCGATACGGCATACATTGCCAAGCCGACAACCAACCAGGCGAGCATGCGTAATCTGTCGAAGTGTTTTCGAATCATGGTTTGAGCGATCCTTTAGCGCTTGCGCCGATAGTTTTGTCGCGTAGTTCGAGCCGATTGGCAACGAGAGTCGCATAACCAGCGATGTCGATCCATGAATCGGCATAGTTTGGGTCGCCGTTTAGAATGCGGGCAATCTTGTGCGCGATCATTTCCAAGGCTTCAACCTGGTCGTCGGCCATCTTGTTCGTGTTGTAGACCCAGAACACCCGCTTAATCGCTTGCGAGATGTGCGCGTGATCAACGAACTCGCCGTAGCGCTTGCCGCGTTCATCGAGTGTGCCGTGAATGTCTGCCATCATTTCCTCATGCCGCTAAAAATGCGATTAAGCAGCGCAAGCGACGACTTATCGCTGCGCGGTGTCTCTACCAGCCTGCCCCATCGAGCCGTGAACTTGCGGCCTGTGCGTGCGATCTTGGCCATGTTGAACAGCGCGTTCAGGGCGTCAATCGTCTGCCGATAGGTCAGGCCGGTCTGTTGTGCTACTTCGTGACCAGTGAGCGAGCCGTTTGCAGCTTCGATCACGTCTAGCACTCGCTGACGATAGGTCAGCGTGTTGATTTGCCGCTTGCTACTCACAAGGGCGGTGCGATCACTGGATCGACACACAGATAGCTGCACAGCGCCACGCGGGCTTCATCTGCCGAACGGCACAGAACAAAGCGCCAGCTTTGAGCCAGGTAGTGGTCACGCCACTCGATCTGCTCGGGCGACAACGAGCCGGTTGCTGACTTCATCTCGATGACAAGCCCAGGTTCGCCGTACACGCTCTTAACAGGGAGGATCAGGTCTGGCACGCCTGCTTTCGCGCCGATGGCTTTCATTTGCGCTGCTGTGAGCTTTGAGCGCATGCCGCCATTCGGTGTGTGATAGAGCCACCGCAGCTCGGGCATCAACGCCCGCACGACAACCAAGTGCGTCCACTTGATCAGGCGGGCTTGTTCTGCTTCTTCACTGCGGTTGGTGGTGCGTGCCATGTATCTCCGGGCCGATTGAATTAAAAACAATTCGCTCAATCGGTCGGTAGATGGCGGTCTGCGGGGTTGTTCGGTGGGGTCGTTCGAGGGGTCAGTCGGTGGGCGTTCGGTCGTTGAAAAGCATTATAGCGGGCCGTGAGGAAAACTCAACTTTCCGAATCGAGTTTTGAAATGATCCATTCAGTCAGCTTCTTCCCTTCTGACTGCGCGGCCTTTACCCACGCGGCTTTTTGACGCGGCGTGCAGCGAAACATGATGTTGCTCGTTGCGGCTTCCGTGCCGCGCTGGGCGTTGGTGTTTCCGGGTTTGGCACCGGGTTTTGATTTTTCAGTGATCATAGCAATTACGCCAATTCTTTCATCATAAAACGTTTGAGTGGGTCGGATTCGGTTTTATACGATTCACTGTTTTCTACTGCATGTCTGCGATCTAAATATGCGATTTCATTTTTGTATTCGTTCAACTCATTGCTAATGTCATCAAGTTTTTGACCTCTGCAAAATTTCAGTATGTTTGACAATGCCAACTCTTGCTCGAAATCATTGCCCCGTGCTTTTTTGTATAACTTTGATGCAATTTTTTCTGCCGTAACTAAGTCGTTTTTATTGATAGCATCAAGTAATTTTTGGTTTTTGATATTGCTTAACATGACTGCTCTCCGTCAAATTCCAGGTTCCGCCTGGTCGGTGTGGTTTCCCTCAAGTTCGGACATAGTATTTCACGGATTTAATTGTTTGTCAATACACAACGCATAAAAAACTAGGGCAAAGGCCCAATCTCAAATGCCACAGGCTTCATCCAGCACTTTTTTCGGGATAGAACTTTGAGAACCATAGATATTGCGGGGTCTGCAAGGCATAATGTTCTACTACTTCTGCAATACCCCAAAAACCCCATACCCTCATTTCCGTTTGTCATAGACCGTAAATTTTTATTAAAAAAAAGGGGGTATGGGTAAAACGAGGGAGCCAGAACTAAGTAAGGAAGATAGAGTATACATATAAGAAAAAAAAATAATCTTTTATATACATATTAACTACTTAACCACTCTACACCTTGCTTTTCTTAAATTCTCATCCGTGCAATTCTACGCAAAAATGGCTGTGGCATTTGAGGAAAAAAAAAGCCGAAAAACGTTCTGTAGAATTCTTCGGCTCATTTTGACAGAAAATAAGAACAAATAATTATTCGATCATTTGCTTGTAATTTTCGATGTTGTGAGGTTGAAATGCACCCATGGCGGCCAGGTCGATGGCGTCATACTGGGTATTGATCAGAGGAACTAGCTGCACATCCTCGCGGCCTGGTCGAATCATGTATTGGTAATAGGTGCCCGTAAACCCTTCTGGGTGCCTATCGCTTGGCTTATACCTGATTTCCTTGATCCGTCCCGACAGCACGGCTTCATCGACCACTTTCGAAAATTCAACGGCTGGAATGCGCGCCAGCTTTTGCAGTTTCGACCGTGGCATTAAGCCTTTCTTCAACGGCTCGGCATATTTCACGTCGTCAACGTATTTTTTTGCGAGCAAGACGTACAGCACGATGTCCATCATAGTGACTGTACGACCATCCTTATGCTCGGCTGACTGTTTACGCCGGGCCTTCTTTCTGCGCTGTTCCAACTCACGTATGCGTCGTTCCAGCGTTTCGATCGTCGTCGTAAATTTCTGAATGCGTGCCAGCTCGCTTTCGATTCTATCCAGCCCGTCGTCCAGTGCTGTAAGCCTGTGGATGATCATTTGTAGACTTTCTTCGTTTGACGCACTCATTTGCACAACCATTTCAATTTTGCGGGAATCTTCGATGCGTCGATGGCTGGATCGACGTGCTTTCCGGCTGGAACGTAACAACACTTGTACAAAACGCCATCCAAGAAAATATCCGCTGTCTTGATTTCACCGGACTCGACTGCTTTTTCCGCCAAAGATTCGAACTCCGCCGCTGGTAGCTTCATGAGCTTCAAAAGCTTCCCCCGCGGCATGTATCCCAATTTAATAGCCGGCGTGAACTGTCTGTCATCGATGTACCGATGACATTGAAAAACGTATTGAATTAGCCTTTCCATTGTGTGCGCTGGCTGTTTCGCCTTCACCCCTCCTGTCCTGGTTTTGTGAGGGGATAATTTTTTTTCAATTATCTCTAATCGTTGAACAATCGTTTGTAGCACGATCACAAGGTTATCAAGGGTTTGTTGGTCGTTCATTTGTTATCTCTAAATGCTATGAGGGAAGTTTCAGTTTACTCAACTCTTCCCTCGTTTTCAAGATAAAGAGAAAAAATCCTTGCATTTTCACGTAAACATTTTTTATCATGTCGCCCGACGGCTTGAGATAAACTCAACCCGCACAACCAACTAAGAAAGGAGTTAACACATGAACAACAACGCCCGCGCCGGCTTGGCCTGCCTGATTACGTTGATTTTTTCTCTCGGCTGGATGTTTGGCGAATCGACGCCGAATTCTTTAACCGCCGTCTTGACCACCACGTTTGCCTGTCTCGCCTGGGGCGCCTGGCAACTGTCCGAAACCATGGCCAAGTTCATCTTGTGCTGGGGGCTGGTGGCCGGGGTGGCTGCGAGTGCTGTGGCTGGGTTTGTGGGTTGAGGGGGGAGTGATGACACACGAAGAATTCTTAGACGCTCAAATGGAGCGCATCAAAACGGCGGTTGCTGAATTAAACACTGCCAACGCTGAACAAAGCCTCCGCGACTGGTTCGCCGGCATGGCTTTGCAGGGGCTTTTGGCTGGGCCTGGTGGCGACGATTATGAAAATGAACCGGAGGGATTTGCCGCCATGTCCGCTTACGCTTACGCAGACGCCATGATGAAGGCGAGGGGGGAGTGATGAACGCATCACACAAACACGCCGACCTGATCATCCAATGGGCCAATGGCGCTCAGATCGAATACATGCACGACGGGGAGTGGTGGCAAACGGATCGCCCCCAATGGCACGACGACTTCGAGTATCGCGTTAAAAGCAGTAAGCCCGCCCAAGAGCCTGAGCCGGTGGCGTGGATAGCAAAAGATCATGCAACGAACAAGTATTTCGCGACTAGCAAACTTGTCAAAGACGCTTTTCCTGTCTACACAACCCCACCCGACGCCGCTAAGCGGATTGCTGAACTTGAAGCCGCACTAGAAGCGGCTGCCGCACTATCAATTGCGATGAGCAACCTGGCGTTTGATAGAGCACGAAAAATTGATTACCTCGAATCCCGCATCAACAACGGGGTGCGGGTTTATGCAGAGCCGGGATTTGACGGAGACATAGAAGCGTATGAAAGATGGCATAAACCAAGCAACGCAACCCTGTTGCTCGATTAGCAAGGTGGTGAGTGATGAGCAAAGACCCGTTTATGTTGATGCCATTCGATGCTTTAATTACTGAAGCCAAACGCTTAAAGGAAGAAAACAATACACTCCGAGCACAGCTCGCCGCCTCACAAGAATCACCAAGCAAAGCACTTGCAGCCCTAAAACTTGGGGACGTATTGCTAACAAATATGTCATCACAAATTAAACAACTAAAGGAAGAAAACGAAACCCTACGCGCCCAGCTCGCGGCGATTATGGAGCCGTTGAGTGATGCTGAAATTATAAAACTTACTCAAGAATTTACTGATGACCGTAATTATGACTATTACACAGTCTTTGCCGATGTAATTCACAGCGCAATCTTGGCGCGGATTGACAACAACAAAGGAGAACAACAATGACCCCCAAACAAACCATCCAAACCCACTTAATCTCGGCCATCATCAAACGCACCGTGCGCGAGTGCAAACTGCGCGGCCTGGACGCCACGACCACCAACCGCTGCCTGAACGTCGCGATCCACGAAATCGAACGCGGCAGTTCGTCAGACAAAGCGCTCTACAACGCCATGAGTCGCGCATCGCGCCTGGAGTTTGCTGTATGAGAGTACGTTCAATTCATTTTTTATTGGCCGTGCTGATTTTGTCCGGCTCGAAAGCCTTTGCCGGCGAAGCTGAATGCCTGCGCGACATCATGAACGCGGAAGCCCGCGGCCAGACATTTACGGGAGTCGTCGGGATCGGGCAGGCGGCCATGGCCAAGGCCCGCGTCGAACGCTCGACCCTGTGCAAGCTGGGCGGCGTGCATCGCAAATCGCCCGCGCGGGAAATGGCCGAGTATTACTTGACACTGGCCCGCCACTTGATCGCTCACCCGTCAGAGTCCGTGAGTCAGGGCGCGGATCACTGGAACACGGGCAAGAGACCGGCGTACAACGGCAAAGTGACGCGCCAGCTTGATGACCATGTGCTGTACGTGCTGGCGCCGGTGAAGGAGAAATAAATGCACCTGCGACATCTTATGACGACAGACGATGTTGCTGCGAAGATGGGAGTAGGTCGGGCTGCTGTTGCGTACTGGTGCCGCAAAGGTCTGATCTTTCCGATTGTCAAGATCGGTACGACCTGGCTCATTGAGCCAGGCTTTTGTCTGATGAAAACGGCTACGCGGTCGGGGCGTAAGAAAGGCTCTCGGAATAAGAAGCCGTACCCGATTGGGGTAAAGCGTCCCCGCCGGCGCGTTGTTGTTTCTGACGGCGCTTGAGTTCTTTCCTAATCTGCGCAGCCATCGATTGCAGCTCTCTAGCTTGCTGATGGAACACCTTTTCGAGCCGTTGGAGTTCTTCCGTCGGCTCGCTTTCGACTTTGATCTTAATCATTTCTGCTTAATGATTTTGTGTTGATATTCTCGGATGCGCTGCATGTTTTCATAGCGAACAGCATCCGCGTCAGAACTTGGCTTTGGCAACACAAAGCTTTTCATCCAGTCCGACCCTCGTTTTGGCTTCGGTTTCAACAATCGATCGGCCATCACTCCACCATCCAGTCGAATACAAGTGGCACGACCACGCGCTTAGGCTTGGCCTGCTTGGCTTTCGCCACGGCCTGCAACTGCGCGGCTCGCTTGCTCGGATGATCGAACATGCCCGTCAGGAACCGGATCACCGGGTTTTCCAGATTGACGCCGATTTGATCGACTACCACCCGCGGCTTGGACACAGGTTCGACCGTGCGCTTACGCACCTGTCGCTTCAACTCGCCTTTTTTCAATGCTCTCGATACCGCGTTCATTTCTTTCGATGCGTCATGCTCTGAGGCATACGTCATGACCGCGTTGCGATCGAAGTAGAATTGACAGCCGACTTTCGCGATCGGTGTCGGGAAATGAATCATGTAAGCTCGAAAAGAATTCAGTCGCTTCGATGACAGCCCGCAGATCAACGCGGCCTGTTCTATGGTTATTTTGTCTGTCATGCAGTCCTCACTTTAGTTCTTCTGTCAATGCTCTCGCTACGGCCCGAATTTCCTCCGGCGTAGCGTGTTCAAGCAGCTCATACATTCGACGCATCCGACCGATGCGCCGGTTCTTCATGCGCCGGAAAATCATCTGATAGTCGCCGCTGAATTCGTGGGCGATGCCACCATCGAGCATCGCGTTATACATTTCGTGCAGTTGTTGTCGTGACAACTGCATCACTTGGCTGGCCAAAGACACTATTCATCCCCCATGTAATACATTTTCATTGCTTCGCCGAATTCCAGACCGGGTGATTCTCTGATCAAGCCAGCCCCAACCGCCGTTTCGACCAGTTGATCGAAATCGCGGGCTTTGATCTTCATCAGCTTGAGTAGTTTGCCGCGCGGCATCGCGCCAGCGGCCAAAGGTTTGGCGAACTTGCGATCGTCGGCGTAGCGCTTGGCGTACTTGACGTACTCGACCAGCTTTTGCAATTCGCCGTCAGTGCTGTTCTGAACCCGTTTCGTTCGAACCGAGCGCACCAGGGCGGCGTCAAAGTGACGCACGAAAGCAATCGCCCATTCAATGTGCGCGCGATCGACTTTCGTTGCATACGGGTCATCGGCCTTGGCCGCGACCATTGCCAGCCGCAACGCTTTCTCATACGTCCGGCCAAGTAACACATCGATACCCTCTACTTCGGCTTGATCCTTCATCTGATTCAGCTCAAGCTCGAACTCGCGCAAGATGTCGTTATGCTCTTCGCCGATCGACATCATCACGGGCGATGCTTTCATGTCTGCTGACATCAATCCGGCCAGGTTTCCTTCGCGCGTAGGATTATGGACGGCCTTGCACCATTCGATAATTTTCTTCGGTGGATCGGGTGGCGCGTTGTTATCGTGCCGCACTAACTGACGTGGCTGGGTCGATTCGATCACCAGCAGACGGCCCAAGAAACCGTCTTTCACCAGCTCGTCGGTCAAGGAACCGTAGAACGTGCCGGGGGTCGTGGCGCCCAGTAGCGTAATGCCGGGGTTGTAGATCACCCGTTCGACGGTTTCCTCATGCTTTTTCAACGTCATGCTCGAATACACGGGCGGCCTGATCACGCCGTCGAGCTTGCCGAACGCCTCGATCAACTTGTCCATCGCCGCTTCGGTGTTGCTGTTGCCTTTGGCCCGCGACATCTTCAACAGCTTGCCCATTTCATCAATGATGGCGATGTGGCTTGGATTCTTGAGCAATGCCGAAAACACCGCGCCCGCTGACGTGTAACCGGAGCCGGCAATCAGACTGCCCAGCCCTGCCGCCTCCAGAATCAACTCGACCGCTGCTTGCGGGTACTCTTTGCCTTCGGTGGACTTGGCCACCATCACGATGTAAAGCGATGTCCAGTTACCCCGGTTCGACCGATAGATACGCTGACAAACCGCAGCACCCAAGGCAATCGCGGCGGCAACCGCTAACTCGGGCTGGTGCTTGGGTGCGGTGGCGCCGATCCAGCGCGCAATTTCGCCCAACATGCCGGGTGGATTCAGCACAAATCCGGGAATGGCTGCCGCTGGCCCGTCGGCGTGTGGCGTCGGGGGCAAGATCACGACCGGCGGTGCTTGTACGACTTCTTGCAGTTGCTTTTCCCACGGCAAAGCAATCTTGCCGGCGGCCTTGGGGGCAATCAAACCGCTTGCGGTCAACGGGACATGATGCTCGTTCTCCGGCTTTAAGACTTCGCGCAAGGTTTCGGCGGCTTCTTGAAACATCACGCCGTTCGAATACATGATCAAATCAATCGGCGTCATGCCATAGTTGCCGCCGAAGTCGAAGATGCCGTTGCGATGGATGCCGACGTTGGCGTTAGCGCAATCACGCCAGACAGCAACGCAACGATAACCATCCGCGTGAGGCCGTGCCGACTTGATGATCAACGGCACCCAATCGGGCAGCCGCTTTAATGCTTCGGAGTTCAGCTCGCGGTAGTACGCGGCAGCGATCGACAGGTCAGTGTTGATCGGGTCGTCGGTATCGACGGGCACCCGACGCTGGTACTTGCGATCCTCTTCTGTTTGGTATGGCAGCAGGACGCGGGCGACTTGTTCGAGCCAGTCTTTCGGTAACTCGGTTAGGTCTGACGGGTCAAGCTCTTCTAAGCAATCCTCGGTCAGATAGACGTAGGTGTGCCCTTTGGGGTGAATCGTGCCCGGCATTAGTGTTTGGCGACCGTCGGAGAGTACGTCCATCACACGCACGCCGCCGATGTTGAAGCTGCACGACTTCTCGCCGTTGTACTTAAAAAACGCGGTGTAACCTTTCTCGCCTTTCTTCTTGACCAAGCTGGGCGGGATCATCTTTTCGAGTGCGTCCGAGCCGTTGCAGTCGTAATCGCGATCGATGGCCACAATGCCCGACAGTTTGCCGCACAGTAGGCCGATGCCCGCGTCTGGCCATTCGTCCCATAAGGCTGTTTCAATGTCGGTCGGTAGTCGCTGACTGTACTTTTCCCAGTCGTTCATCCCGCGCCAGCCTGTCGATTGACTGTACTGGCCTGGGCGCTTCGTGCCGGGGGCAATCGGGACTACGCTATAGCCGCGTTCGAGGTATAGGTATGCTCGTTTTGAGTAGGGTGATTCATTGGTCATTGTCGTTATTGTTGTTGTCAGATCGCGCCATGTGCAGGATTGCCGCCAGTGCAAATCCCATGAAAAAACCGATGTAAGTACACAGGATGTACATCACGTTTCTTTTCCCTTCGCATATTCATGGGCCAGGTCATGACCGGCCCGCACCATGTCAGGCCGCACAATCTCCAACGGCAAGCCGGCCATGATGGCTACCTGCTGCGCGTGTGCGTCTGGAATGCGTCGGCCCCACTTGGCCACCGACTGAATGCTGATGTTCAGCCCTTTGGCGACGGCTGATCGCCCGCCGGCTGCGTTTAATATGCCCTCGACGGTAAAGCCGATGGGTTCGTCTGGTTGTGTCATACAAAATACCTGTTGCGAAAAACTCAACCAAATCTTATCTCAACTTACTTGCCGGGGTCTAGTTTTTCTGACATCATCGTGCCATCGATGGAACGATTGAAGGACGGAAGGAACCCATGAAAACCTTATTTTCCCAGCGCTTACGCGCGGCCAGACAGGCATTGCACCCGCCCGTGACTCAGCGTGAAGTAGCCAAGCGATTCGAGCTTTCGCCGTCGGCTATCAACCTTTGGGAGTCGGGCAAGACCGAGCCAAAGGTGCAGGACATCATCCAGTTAGCGCAGTGGTATCAAGTCTCGATCGACTGGCTGATGGGGTTGTCTGAAAGCAGGCCCGAACGTAGCGCCAACCGTCCCCCGCTTAATTATGTGCCCGTCGTAGCCCCGGCAGCGCTGGCGCGCTGGCAATGGAGTGCGGCGATTGAGCTGTTGCAAACGAGCGTGTCGTACCCGCCAAACACGGCCGCTGGGATGCTGGTATCGAGTGACGCCCTTACATCAAGCTGCCCGACGGGGTGTTATGCCGTGATCAGCAAAGGGCATACGGTCGCACCCGGCCATATCGTGTTAGCGGTCGTCAGCAAGGTGTCCGATCCTGTGCTGCGGAAGTACGTGCGCGATGCCGGGGATGACATGCTGATTGCAGACGATACGCGCTTCCCGACTTTTCGACTGGCGGATGGGGTGCGCATTGTGGGTAGGGTGGTCGAGGTGACAGTGAGGAAAACTTTGTAATTTTTTTGAAAATCTAGTTGAGTTTTTCTCAACGGCTGTGATAACCTTTTCATCGTCATTTGCACAGCACCAAAGGAGGTAATGAATGACACTCGAACAACTATGTGACGCCTGGCTGAACGCCAAGGCGGTGGAAGTCAGCGCGACAAAGACGCGCATTGACATCGAAAACCAGATCATCGAACTGACGGGCAAGCGCGACGAAGGCGCTTCAACTCATGAAGCCAATGGCTTTAAGGTCACCGTCACCGGCAAGATGACGCGCAAGATGGATTGGAAGGCCTGGGAAGATGTGAAGGGCCAAATTCATCAAAACCTGTGGCCGGTCAAGATGAAACCGGAACTGGACGAAAAAGGCGTCAAGTGGCTCCAGAACAATGAGCCAGACATCTATTCGCTTTTGCCAATCGAGGTCAAGCCAGCCAAGACTTCTGTGGAAGTCAAGGTGGTGGCTGGTGAATAGTAAGACCGCGAAAGCCTTGCGTAAGGCGCTTAATCACCATCCACGCAACCAAGCCCGCTATTTCAGCAGCGGCAAGACAGCGCAAGCCGGTCAACCTTGGTTCCTGAAAGATTGTTCGCGTGCTGATTATCAGCGTGCCAAACGCTCAGGCTCTTACAAAGCCATACTGGAGGCAACCAATGCCTAAAGCATCGATTTGGATCGAGGACAAAGAAAACGGCGGTGTCGATGTGGGCGTTGATTTCGGCGAATCCTACGAACCCAACAGTCAAGCCCACGCCATGATCGGCGTGCTGATTGAATCCGTCTTGGCCAACGCTAAGAGTTACACGCAAGTCGAGGACAACGTACCCGAGTTGGACGTTGAGCCTCAAAAAATCATTACGAACTGAACGAGAGGAACGAACGATGGCATTTGATCTATCCAGTATTACCCGTGGCAAACGGTTACGCGCACCCAAGGTGGTGATCTACGGCCCGCCAAAGATCGGCAAAACGACGTTTGCTGTATCGGCGCCCCAGTCGGTTGGCATTCTGACCGAGGACGGCATCGACGCGATCGAGGCGACGGCTTTCCCGCTGTGCAAGACGTATGACGACGTGTTGTCGGCAATCAACGTGCTGCGCCATGAGGATCATCCGTATCAATCGGTGTTTGTCGATTCCCTTGACTGGCTCGAACCGCTGATCCTGCACAAGATTTGCACCGAGCAGCGCGTGAAGAACATCGAGGACATTGGTTACGGCAAAGGCTATATTATGGCCGACGATGTTTGGCGTGCATTCTTTGCCGAACTGGACAATCTGCGCAACGAGCGCAACATGACGATTATCTGCATAGCACATGAGCAGATCAATAAAGTACGCAACCCGACCTTGCCCGAGGATTACGACGCCTATTCACTCAAGCTGAATAAGCGAGCGGTTGCGATCATTTCAGAATGGGCTGACATCCTCGGATTTTGTGCCCATGAAGTTCTGACGAGACAAATCGACAGCGGCTTCCAGCAAAAGGAAACCAAGTCGATTGCCACTGGCCAGCGCAAGATTCACATGAATCCGCACCCGGCTTACGTGGCAGGCAACCGTTACGGTTTGCCGGATGTTCAACTGTCGTGGGGCGCGTTCCTGACGGCACTAACCAATGCGATGTCTGCGCCTTCGCAAGCGCAATAACTTCATTTTTAATCAACTTACATAAGGAATTTAACGATGGCTTCACTGAACGGTTTTGATGCAAGCACTGTACCTGAACAAGAATCTTTTGACGCACTGCCCGAAGGCCAGTATGTCGTGATCGCAACCGATAGCGAATACAAGGCCACAAAGAACGGCCAAGGCCAATACCTGCAATTCACCTTCGAAGTGATCGACGGCCCGTACAAAGGCCGCAAGCTGTGGGCGCGATTGAACCTGATGAACAAGAACGCAACAGCGGTTGAAATTGCCAATCGCGAACTGGCCGCCATTTGCCGCGCCGTGGGCATCATTCGCCCGAATGACTCGGCAGAACTGCACAACAAACCGATCTTGACGACCGTTGGCGTCGAACTGGACGACCGCAACCGTCAATCGAACGTGATCAAGAAATACGAATCGGCCACGGCGACCGCCGCCGGTTCGATGCCGCCACCGCCACAACAACCAGCCGCTCAACCAGCGCCAGCCGCCGCGCCGTGGGGTCAACCTGCGCCGGGTGCCGCGCCCTGGTCTGCATAGAGGTACACATGCAAAACAATGAAGTACAGGTGACTTACACCTTCAACTTGGATCAGGTCAACGTGATATTGGAGGCGCTAAGCGGTATGCCGTTTAGCCGCGTTGATCAACTGATCAACGGAATGCGTCAGATTGCGCTCACGGCGATCCGTGAAGCCGAACTGGCCGAACATACGTCAGAAAAGACCGTTGAACCCGAAGCAACGGCACACTAGGCGCGCGGGTTTTCTCCTCCTTTTCCCCGCGTGATCATGCGCAAAAGCGGCGCACGCCTGATTAGCTTGACAGCCTGGAGAGACAGGCACCTTTACACATAGGCTTGCGTGCGAGTCTATCTGCCAAGGTCGCCTTGGGTATGTACTCCTGTTTTGCCCCCGCTTTTATAAGGGGGGCTTTTTTTGACCC
>JACCEC010064942.1_pt1 | contig 52820 bp, 45 predicted proteins | sample 7450121 | NCBI WGS metagenome assembly JACCEC01 (sample SAMN15323455, study PRJNA562643) | freshwater metagenome | isolation source: river surface water | place: USA:Blue River Watershed | collected 2017-08-18
ATTTCACTTTTTATTGCCGACATCTTTTCAATATTAGTTATTGTATATGCGTTCAATAAAGTTGATTCACACAACAGATATATCGTCTATGGATTTGTATTAGCATTTTCTTTGTTTGGGATAACATTCTATAAAGTTTCTTACAGCCCACCTTTAGAGTTGATACCATCTAATTTTTTTAGTATTCCTTCTGTTTATATCTGCTTTGCTACTATCTTGGCATTTGTTTTTTTTATGATTGCATTGAGTAAAAAAATTCAAATAATTGAGAATGAATCATTGATGAAAGGGCAATCTGATGAAAGAAATCGTATTGCCAGAGAATTACACGATAATGTCAATAGTCTATTAGCCTCTGTCAAGCTTACTTTACAGGTGATTAGACCTAAACCTGAACAAATAGGTATTTATCAGAATTTATTACAAATGATTGATAATGCAACACAAGAAGTCCGACATATTGCTCACAATATGATACCTTTTGAATTGGAGAAAAAGGGGTTACAGGATGCTTTGCTATCATTAATCAAACGCTTCCAAGAAAATAGCCAAATAAACTTTGAGCTAAAAACCGAAAAACTACAAACACGGCTGAAACTCGAAATAGAATTTATTCTATATCAAATATGCTCAGAAATTTGTCAGAACATTATCAATCAGAACCGTGCCAAACAAATAAAAATCGAGCTTGACTTGATTGGATTCGCTGGAACGAGCGGAATTGATTCTAGAAATTTGTACCTATTTATTTGGACAGATCAGAAAAATACACCAAAACCTGATATTACTGCACAAATTCTAAATAAAAATATCCTTCATAAAGCTAAAAGTATCGGAGCTGAATATTATGTAAAACAACCAGAAGAAGCAACTATCTATGTAATTCGATTGCCTTTCAAATCTTCAATTCATCCAATTGAGAATGCTTCTTCTATTTCTAAAATACTACCTAAGCAAGCATGATGAAAATACTAAATACAATTGTTTTGTTTGTACTCATATCTAATCAAACATTTTCTCAAGAAATTATTAAAATCAAGGATAATTTCGGCAGTATCGCTATTAAACCATATATAAAAATGTATTTGGATAATAGTGTCGAAAAAAATATTGAAAGTATTCAAAAGGAAAATTTCTCTAATTTTTCGGAAAAAACATTGGAGCAGCACAAATCAAAATCCATTCTTTGGCTGAAGTTCAAGGTTGAAAATATCGGACAAAAAACACTACAAGTTTTATTTTATACAGGCAAACTATTTTTCATTGATTTGTATCAAATAAACCCCGATGGTTCACTTTTACATTACGAAGGTGGAACATTTTCAGGTTGGGATAATTTAATCGACGGATATGCACTGCCCATCACCCTGCAACCTCAACAAAAAGCAACAATTTATATCCGAATAGGTACCGACGAAGTATTTTCCATTCCTTTGATGGTCAATCCTAAATTATACGAATCTTCCAATTATGAAACCATCAAAAATCGTTTATTTTGGAACAATACTAATGTTTTTATTTTATATTTTTTCACTTTAGGCTTTTTAATCTGCAGTATTTTCATTGCATTATTTCAATATTATTCATTTCGGGATTCGGTAGTATTGTATTATCTTGGGGTTGTCTTGATTTCTGCAATCATGATTTTGAGGGTGGCAGAATTCAATCTCGACATAAGAATTATTTCGTCTATTTATCCATCTTATTTTGTGTATATTTTTACTTTTCAGCTGATATTTAATTATCTTTATGATATGTTTTTTAGAAAAATGTTAAATCTAAAAAATAAAGACTCTATAAAATATCCTTTTTCCGCTTCTTTACTCAATCTACACTATTGGCTCATTATTATCTCCCTAATTTTAGTTTACTTCACTATTAATAATCGAAATGTATCAACGAATATTTACATTTACTCCGTTTTATTAATCAGTATTTCATTTATTTATATTCTTTATAACATTATCAAAAAATCATACAATTTTAATACCTATTACCAGTTTGTGATTTATGGCTTTATGAGTCTAAATTTTTGTTATCTCATTGCTTTTTTTCTCATACTTTTTAATGGTCCTTATAACCCCAATATTAAACTCAATATCTTGAGAATCCCGCCTTTTTATATTTGTCTGGGAACAGTGCTTGAGTTTTTATTCTTTATGACCGCCCTCAACCACCGAATAAAATTGATAGAAATAGAATCACTCATTAAAGGACAAGCTCTCGAAAGAAAGCGTGTTTCGGAAGATTTACATAATAATATCAATAGTCTACTGGCATCTATTAAAATTGCGATTCAGAGTATTATTCCAGAACAGAAACAAGAAGCTATTCATCAAAACCTAATTAAAATGATAGATAATGCTACCAAAGAAGTTCGAAATGTATCACAAAACATGGTTCCGTCGGAATTGGAAAAAAAAGGTTTAGAGGCAGCATTAAATACCTTAATTATGCGACTTAATATAGGTAATAATATAAAATTTGAACTCAATACCGAACAATTAAACAGTCCATTAGATGCTGATATTTCTTTTCAATTATACATGGTTTGTACCGAGCTTTGCCAAAATATTGTCAAACATTCAGGAGCTTCACAAGCCGGCATCGAAGTAGAAACTACTTGGGAAGATACCGAAAATTCACCAAAGCCAAAGCATTTTTTATACTTATTCGTTTGGGATAATGGCAGAGGATTTGAGAAAGAAAAAGTAGAAGGTGGCATGGGCTTTAAAAATATAAAACACCGAGCCGAAGCTATCGGGGCTGAATATAAAGTTATTTCGCAAGATAGTGGTTCGACTTTTTTTCTCAAACTTTTACTAAATCACTAATTCCTTTATGAATTATCTTGAAAATATCCCATAATTCAGTGATTTTATACTAAAAAACATTACTAATAATTAAAAATATGCAATACTTTAATTATTTTAATAAAAAAATATCCCAAGGCAGAAAATTATGAAAAATATATACTTGATTGTCTTTTTATTTTTTGTTTTCTGCCGACCTGTTTTTGCTCAAAATAGTGTTTTGGCAGACGAAAATCTCAATAAACTTACCATCAGCCAACAGGTAAGTTATTGGGTTGATAGAGACTACCATTTCAAAGCAGTATCAGCACTTCCACAAGAAAAGTTCAAACCTTTTCCGAGTCTGGATACACTTAGAAAATATTCTACGAAAGTCATTTGGATAAAATTTCAGATACAAAATATAGGCAAAAAAAATCTTGATTTGATTCTAAATTTAGGTAAACACTTTTTTTTAGATTTATTTATCGTCAACAAAGACCAAATTATTTCGCATACGCAAGCTGGAGCTTTAAGCTCTTGGCAAGGATTGATTGACGGTTATGCTCTACCGATAAAAATTAGAAAAAATGAAACTTTCGAGGTTTATGTCCGAATGGGTACAGATATTTTTTATTCACGAAATATTTATACCTATCCCACCCTCTTCAGTCAAGAAGACTATAAAGAATATGTAAGAACTATTTTCAAGGCAAAAAAATCTCATGCTTTATTGATGTTAAGCACCATCGGATTTTTAGTTTGTGGAATCATTGTGGCTTTTTCTCAGTACTTCACCAGCAAACGCCTACCAGTATTTTATTATTTATTTACAACGGTGGTATCGCAACTCAATATCATCCGTCTTACAGAATATCATTTAGATTTTAGGTTTATTTCGGGATACATTCCTTTCTATTTTGGGTTGACTTTTGTGCTTCAGCTTTTGCAATGTATTTCATTTTATGTATTGATTACTCAAATATTTTCAATCAAAAAAAATACTATTACCAAAGCTGGTATCCCAGTTTTACTGTTCCTTTTGGCTATTGAAGGAATTGTCGTTTACCAAGTATTAGAGTTTCGAGCCTTGACCTCCGCTGTTTTTGCTTGGTATGCCGTTTCATTGATAATTTCGGATGGACTGATACTTGCAATCATTTTTTATGCCAACCAGCAAATTAATAATTATAATGTTTATATCATTTATGGATTTTTTGCGGCTTTCTTTCTTTTCAGTTTGACTTTTTATTTGGGGATATTCAAGCCACAAATTACGCTTGCTCCTAAAGAATTTTTATATATTCCTTCTATTTATATCTGTTTCGGCACAATTATAGAATTTATTTTTTTCATGATTGCATTAAGTAAAAGAATTCAAATCATTGAAAATGAATCCCTAATTAAAGGACAAACTGACGAACGAAATCGTATTGCACGGGAATTACACGATAATGTCAATAGTTTGTTGGCATCTGTCAAACTGACACTTCAGGTTATTCAACCCAAACCCGAGCAAAAAAGTATTTATCTGAATTTATTACAAATGATTGACAACGCAACACAAGAGGTACGTCTCATTTCACATAATATTATCCCGCTTGATTTAGAAAAAGAAGGTTTGTTTAGTTCTTTAGGTTCTCTCTTACTTCGTCAAAACCTGAATGGTAATAAAAAGTTTGAATTGGAAACCAATGGAATCGTTACTCGTCTAAAACCAGAAATCGAATTCAATTTATATATGATTTGTTTTGAATTTTGCCAAAGCGTTAATAAAAATGACACTATCAATCACATCAAAATAGAATTTCTGATTGAGCAAAATCAAGCAACACGTATTCCGATTCATGAAAAGTTCTTATATTTATTAATTTGGATAGATGATTTTTTTGAAGATAAAGCCAATTTGAAGCAAAGTATTCATCGGGCTAAAAGTATCGGTGCTGAATTTGAACTAATCAATGCCTCAAACGAGACTATTTATTCGATAAAATTACCATATAACTATTCTATTATTGTCTATTAATCCATAAACAAGAAAAGTAGATAATTTGACACAAACAATGAAATACTTATTATACATATTATTTATACCTCTAAGTGTCTATTGCCAGGATGTAGTACAAGCATCCGAAGAGCTTAGTAAATTAGATATTAGCAATAAAACTGAGATTTATATCGCCCCGAATATAAAAGAAACTATCGATAGTGTACAAAAAAGGCAATTTACGCCCTTTGTTCAAGAAAAATTGTTCATTAACTCTCAAAAAGCAATATTTTGGCTTAAATTTAAGATAAAAAATACACAAAACGAAGCTAATACTTGGCATCTGAATGTCGGGAGATTTTACTTTATCGATTTATATCAATTTGGTACGCAAAGTCAAAAGTATGTCACAGGGGGAACAATTTCTGATTGGGATAATTTAATTGATGGTTATGCTCTTCCTATTGAACTGAAGCCAAACGAATCTGCCACCATTTATGTTCGGGTTGGTAACCAATTAATTCCTGAAAAAAACGCTACAATTCATCCGATTTTGTACAGTAAAGCAGCATATAATTCAAACAGATTTAATCTTTATTCAGAACGTACTAAGCTGTTCATCTTATATTTTGTAACCTTGGGCTTTTTAGTTTGTAGCATTGTCATTGGTCTATTTCAATACTTCTCATTCAAAGATAAAGCAGTATTGTATTATATCGGTGTATTGGCAGTTTCTATCATTTCGATGGCTCGAATTGTAGAATTTCATTTGGATATTCGATTTATTTCCAATCCCATTCCTGCTTTTTCATTATTTACTTTCATTTTACATCTTTTATACAATTGCGTTTATAATGATTTTTTCATCAAAATGTTCAATTTGGAGAATTCAGAAAGCTTATCAGGAAACAAGCATTGGTATTATATGAACATACATCGTTTTTTCTTGATCATTACTGCCATTTTAGTATTTATAAGCTTCAAAAACCGTAGTATTATTCCATTAGGATACTCTTATTCGTTTGTATTGGTATTCTTTTCCTTTATACTTGTTTTAAGTACAATCGTTAAAAGTACTAAATTCCATAAATATAACAGATATATTGTTTATGGATTCTTATGTATGCAATTGAGCAATTTTTTCTCTTATTTTTTAGCTGTCATTTATGCAAAAGTTCCTCTAAACCAATTACATTTATATCAATTACAGCCATTTTACACCTGTTTAGGTACAATTATTGAGTTTACTTTTTTTATGATGGCTCTCAACATGAGAATCAAATTGATTGAAAGTAACTCCATTCTTAGGGGACAAGAATTTGAACGAAAGAGAATGGCGGACGAACTACAAAATAATGTCAATAGTCTTTTAGCATCTATCAAAATTGCAATTCAAAGTATCATTCCAAATCCGGATCAAGAAAGTATTTACCAAAAATTAATTACAATGATTGATAGTGCCACTAAAGAAGTTCGGAATATTTCTAATGATTTAGTACCAGCCGAAGTAGAAAAAAAGGGACTAAAATCGTCGTTAAGTACACTCATTATGAGGCTAAATATAGGCAATAATATACATTTCGATTTGGATACCAGCCAATATACAATAGAATTAAAGTCCGAAATATCTTTCCAAATTTACATGATTTGTACAGAACTTTGCCAAAATATTATCAAACATTCTGATGCTAGCAAAGCAGGCATTGAAGTGGAAGTATCATGGGAACACTCCGAAAGTAACTCTAATCCGCATGGTAATCTATTCGTATTTGTTTGGGATAATGGAAAAGGGTTTGAAAAAGAGAAAGTAGAAGGCGGCATGGGATTTAAAAATATCAGACATAGAGCAGAGGCAATTGGTGCTGAATATAAAATTATCTCTCAGGAAAATGGTTCGACTTTTTTTCTCAAATTACCCATTAATCAAGCAATCCATTTTTGATGGCATACTTTAATAAACCCAAAGCTGTATTGATTCCCAATTTTTTATATATATTTTTTCGATGAGTTTCGACTGTATTAAAGCTGATAAATAGCTTTTTAGCAATTTCGGTGCTTGAGTTTTCTGCAATAATCAATTTTAAGACATCTAATTCTCTTTCAGATAATACATTGTTTTTATGGTCATTCAGCTTTGACTCATCTGCTTTGCTCAAAATATCAATCAAAGAATGGTTGAAATAGGATCCTCCGTCATAAATGCCCCAAATGGCTTCTTCTAACTCGGATTTATTAGCAGTTTTTAGCAAATATCCTGATGCTCCGGCTGTCATAGCTGCACGAATATTAGAAACTTCATCAGACATAGTCAAAATCAATACCTTTAAAAAAGGGTATTTTTCACGAAGAATAGGTACCAATTCTAAACCACCCATCAAGGGCATTTGTAAATCACACAATACAATATCTACCTGATAAGTATCCAATAATTGAAGAACCTCTGTACCGTTGGTTGCAGTGGCAACTAATTCAAAGTTATCAATGGTATTTAGTAACAAACACATGCTTTCCAAAAACATGTGATGGTCGTCAGCTAAGAGTAATTTAATAGATTTCAAGTTGCTATTTATTTATAATTAGGCTAAAGTGATTCAAAAATAAATACAATTGTAATAAAATTCAACATTAATAGGTTTTATTTAGCATATTTTATAAAAAAATAGCCCCTGACACATGGTTAGTTGGTCAGAGGCTATCAAACTAATAATTTGAATTTATTTATTTTTTCTAAAATATTTATCTCTTACTCTTTCATTAATATAATACAAACAAGGTACAATGACTAATGTAAGCACTGTTGAGAACGACAAACCAAAAATAATTGTCCAAGCTAAAATTCCCCAGAAAACAGCACTTTCTCCACCCAAAAAGAAGTGAGGGTCTAATTCTGTAAACATTGTTACGAAGTCGAGGCTTAGACCAAAAGCCAAAGGAACAAGTCCCAAAGTTGCTGCAGAAGCTGTCAGTAATACAGGTGTAAGACGCACCCCTCCTGCCTCCACAATCGCTTCTTTAAGGGCATAACCTCGGTGTCTGAGTTCATCAGTAAATTCGATAAGTAGGATACCATTTTTAACAACAATTCCAGCCAAAGCAATAATTCCAACCCCAGACATAATGACAGAGAAAGTCATGTTAAATGCCATAAAACCTAAAAATACCCCTATAAATGACAATAAAATAGTCACAAAAATAATTAAAGGTTTTACTACCGAGTTGAATTGAGTTGCCAAAATCAAATAAATCAACAAAATTGCTGCTAATAAAGCACCTGCTAAAAATATTCCGGACTCTTTTTGTTCTTCTTGTTCTCCGCCCATTTGAACCGAATAACCGCTTGGCAATGTCATTCTATCAATAACTCTTGATTGAATTTCTGCAACGATTTCATTCGCATTGTATCCATTCAGAACCTCAGATCCCAAAGTAATCAAGCGTTGTTGATTTTTTCGATTGATTTGACTAAAAGTTGAAGAATAACTAATGGTTGCAATCGAATTTAAAGGTACTTGGCGTAATACACCACCCAAATTCATATCACGATAAGTGATATTTAAACTCAATAACTTTTCAATTTGGTCTCGATCATCTGCTTTTAATCTAAGCTGAATTGGATATTCATCTTTTTCATCTCTGAATTTTGAAATTTCTGCTCCAAACAAAGCCGTTCGGATGGTCATTGCCACTTGCGAAGTACTGATTCCCTCTCTTTGGGCTTTTAGCTTGTCAATTTCAACAATAATTTCAGGTTTATTAGTAACTAAATCTGATTTCAATGCTTCAATTCCCTCTATTTTTTCTTCAGCTATCCTCTTACGAACTTCCTTCTCAATTTTAATCATTTCATCAAAATTATCGCCAGCAATTTCGACCGAAATTGGCTTCCCTGTTGGAGGTCCGTTATTTTCTCGTTGTACAGAAATCTCACTGCCTGGAATCCCAGTAATTGCTTTTCTCATTTCTTCCAATAAGAATGCAGAACTCACCTCTCCCCTCAACTCTCTTTTCACAAAGGCAATGGTTACTTTTGATTTGTTTGGAGTTGCCGAACGATCAGGATTGTAAGGGTCTCCAGCATTTTTCCCAACATTAGAGATAACTGAATTAACTGCGGCTTCAGCTTTATTTTTCTTCAATACTTCGAAAACCTTCTTTTCTATAATTTTGGTTACCGAGTCAGTCATTCTTGCATCAGTCCCAACTGGCATCATATTATAAACATAAATATAGTCAGGGTCTCCGCTAGGGAAAAATATAACTTTTGGTTTGACGATTCCAAGCAAAACAAATGTTAAAATCAACAATCCAAACATACTTAATACTGCATAAACAGGACGCATTCCAACAATAACCCACGAAATCAAGTTTCTATATGCTTGTTTAAATCTTGGTAAAGTTCGTTCTTGGAATGGCGTAATCAATTTTGGAGTAAGCACAAAATGATTAAAAGTGTATAAAAATGCAATAAATACGATAAAATTCCCGATACCTACATTGATAACATACCCCGGAAGAGCCAATATCGCCATAATCATCAAAGGTCTTTGAATAGCTTTAAAGGTGGTATCAACTTTGTGGTCATCTTCATGTCGTTTCATGAATGAAATCGCAAAAACAGGATTCATCACATACGCTACAATTAAAGACGCAAAAAGAGTGTAAATAAGCGTTATAGGTAAAAATTTCATAAATTCACCTACAATACCTGGCCAAAACAATAAAGGGAAAAATGGGGCAATAGTTGTCAAAGTTCCAGACAATACTGGCAAAAATACTTCTGAAGCTGCTAAAGCAACCGCTTCTTTGATATCTAATTTTTTGAATCTATTGAATAATCGGTGAGCATTTTCGATAACAACAATGGCATCATCAACCACAATTCCTAAACCTAACAAGAATGCAAATAAAACAATAGTATTTAAAGTAAATCCTGAAAACCATAGTGGAATAAATGCAATCAAAGCTGATAAAGGCACTGACAATCCAACAAAAATAGCATCTCTAACACCCATGAAAAACATCAATACAATCACCACAAAAATGAATCCCAAAATTACGGTATTTACCAAATCAGCAATATCATTTTTTACTCTTTCAGAGGTATCAGCGGTAATTTTAACCTTTAGCCCCTGAGGGAATCTATCTTCTTTATATTTTTCAAGCAATTTTTCGATTCGCTCCGAAACAGCTATCACATTGGCTCCAGCTCTTTTGACAACATTTAGGGTAACTACCGATTTCCCATCCAATCGTGCAAAATCTTGTTGTTCCTCACTACTATCACGTACATCAGCCACATCACCTAATCGGACAATAGCACCAGTTGCCGTACGAATTTGAATGTCTTGAATTTGATTGAGGCTCTTGAATTCTCCCTTTACACGAATCGTTCTTCGAACATTATCCACATTTAATTCTCCTCCCGAAATGTTGATATTTTCGCCCTGAATAGTACTTTGAACATCATAGAAAGTCATTCCGGTTGCTTGCATCTTATATAAATCCAAGTTAATTTGGATTTCTCTTTTCAAAGTCCCAACAATATCTACTTTGGTAATTTCGGGATAAGATTCAATTTCATCTTGCAATAATTCGGCATAGGATTTCAATTTTTCTAAAGGAAAATTTCCAGCCAAATTGATATTCATGATTGGGAACTCAGAAAAATTGACATCTTGTGCTGTTGGGCCACTATCTAGTTTTTGAGGTAAATCTCTTTTTGCCTTATCTACGGCATCACGTACCCTTTGAAGAGCTGCCTCAACTTTTACATCAGGGTTAAATTCAACCAAAATGACCGAAACATCTTGTAAAGCGTTTGATTTGATTTTTTTTACTCCCGTAATCGTCTTTAATTGCTTCTCGATAGGCTTATTGATAACATTCTCAATATCCGACGGAGTAGTACCGAAATAAATTGTTTGTACATAAATTTGTGGCACTTTTATGTCGGGAAATTGTTCTTTAGGCAAATTGAAATAAATGCCTAAGCCCGCCATAAAAATCATCAGCGTAAATATATAAACCGTGGTTTGGTTTGTCCCTAACCATCGAATCATATTATAGATTGCCCCCTTTCCTTGAGGCAAATCTTGTTCGTGTAAGTGATTATTTTCCATTATAATATTTTTAAACAAATCCAGTATAGATTCTCAGAATTTGTTTGTTTGGTTAATTTATTTCAATCAAAAACTTACGGCTTGCCCATCTACCAAATCTTGGTATCCTTGCGTAATTAGCAAATCTCCTGACTCCAATCCTGACGTAATTTCAATATCTCCATTGTAGGTGATGCCTGTCGTTACGATTCTTGCTTTGGCAACTTTTTTTGCTCCTTCACTAACTGCTACATAAACAATATCTCCTTGTTCGGTGTGTTGTATATAGTTTTGGTTGATGATGATGGCATTGCCTTTAGCTTGGTCATTGATATTTAACAAAGCCGACATATTTGGCTTCAATTTCGAATCAATTTTGGCAATAGCTGCTTCCACCGTAAATGTACGAGAGGCAGGATTTACTGTTTGTCCTACAAAAGTTAGCTTGGCAGTAGTTTCTTTTCCTAAGTCTGGGAATTTAATTTTTACCATATCTCCTTGCTTAATTGTACTCGCATAAGTATCAGCTACTTGAGCAACTACTTTCAAATTATCTGAATTAACAATTCTGACAATCCCTAATCCCGGAGCTGCCATTTCTCCTGCTTTCAGTCTTACTTCGTCTACAAATCCAGAAATTGGAGATACTACTTTATTCAAAGTCAATTGGGCATGAAGAGTTGCCAATCGTTTTTCTAAAGCATCAACATTGGCTTTGGCTTGGATATATTGAACTTCTGTACCAATTTTTTGTTCCCACAATGATTTTTGTTTTTCATAAAAAACTTTCGCTGTTCCTAATTGTACTTCTATTTCTTGTAATGACTGCTTCAAAATAGTATTATCAATAGTAGCAATTGTTTGTCCTTGTTTTACAAAATCTCCTTCCCTCACAAATAGATTGGTAATAGCTCCTCCAGTTTGAGGCGAAACGAAAACATTGTTTTTTGCATCTACTCTTCCTTGTATTTCAACAAAGTGATTGAAATTTTGAGAAATAATTGGAGATACAGCCACTGCAATGACTTTTTCTTCTTCTTTTTTTGGATTTAATACTTCCAATTCAGACTCTAAGGTTTTGATTTTTGCAAGAAGTGCTTTTTCTTCAGCCTGAAGTTTCGCTAATTCACTCTTTTTTGCCGCCAATTTATCGGCATCATTTTTCGAGCATGCAACCAAAATTCCTAAAGTGGCAAACACTAATGTTAGTTTTTTCATAATTGACTTATCTTTATAATAATTTAGATTCTTTATCTGGTAAATGTTCTATTTATCTATTTTTTACTCACTCAACAACTTTCCGCTGGCTTTATCAAAATCTACTTTCGCAATCAACAAATCATACAAAGCTGCAAAATAATTGGTTTGTGCTTCTTTCAATGAAGACTCTGCATTAACAACCTCGATATTTGTTCCCGAACCTGCTTGGTATTTAATTTTAGAAACCCTCAAAACCTCTTCTGCCAATTTAAGATTTGACTTTTGAATTTTTAAAGATTCTAAACCATTTTTTAAGCTAATAATTCCTTGATTGGCTTGTAAATCAAAAGATTCTTTCAAATATTGTGCTGTTTGATCTATTTTTGTCAAGGAAATATTTTGTTGTTGGATTTGTGCTTTTCTCAAACCGCTGTCATAAATCGGAACTTGTACTCCCAAACTAATGGCAGACGAGCCAAACCAACGCTCGATTGGGTTAAATCTCGGATTACTATGACCTGCCCCCAACGAACCACTTAAAAATACTTTAGGATAATACCCTTTTTGAATTCTTTCAATATCTAAATTCGTAAGCTTTCTTTGGGTCATTAATGTAGCATACTCAACTCTATTTTCGTAATCTACCCCTTGATATTCAGGAAGTTTTATCAAATCTGCTTGCATCTCAGACAACTTATCTTTCAAAATAATCTTATCTTGTTGCTTCAAACCCATCTGAAATTTCAATAATCCATAGGTCAATTGTATTAAATTCTGAACTTTTTGGCTTTCTGTAATAAGATTATTCTTTTGTACTTCCAAACGGTCAACGTCGAGTTTCTCAACAAAGCCTTTTTCGTTCATAATACGAATTTCTCGAAGCAATGTATCTATTCTGCTAATATTTATACCTAAAATCTTGCTTCTCTCTTCTGCAACCAAAACAGAATAATAGGCTTTCATTACATTTTCTGCAACAGCCGTTTTGGAAGATGTCACCCCTCTTTCGGCTAATTCTCTATACACGGGAGCTGCTTTTAAACCAACGAGCCAAGTAGCATCAAAAATCAATTGATTGACACTAATTCCTGCCTGACCACCCCAAGGTACTCCGAACTTAAATTTCACAACTTCTCCTTCTGCTGCCTGCGGATTAAAGTTTTTGGCAGCAATCAACTGTGTCGGGACAATCACGTTGGCAGTGTATTGAAATGCTCCGTTAATCTGTGGCATACCCGCTGCCTTAATTTGTTTGATGGTATTTTCAGCAGCAAAAATCTCTAATTCGGCATTTTTTACAGTCAAATGATTTTTCAATCCATACTGAACAGCTTCCTTCAAAGTGTATGCTTCTTGGGCTTGTATTTGCCTAGCTCCAATAAGTAAAATAATGAATAAAACTTTTAATTCACTGATTTTCATTTTTCTATTCTGTTTAAATTCTCTTGTATATAATTTTCATAAATTTCTCTTCCTTTTTCTGTCATAATCCCACGTAAAAAATGGTCGGCAAAAATCATTTGAACATCAAACTGATTGAATTTTTCATAAGGAAATACATCCTGATCAAACATAATGTCTATTTCTTGTAATCGTAGCTTTGATAAAACCTCAACATTGATGTCATTTCTATAAAGATCCTGAACAATCCCTTCCTCCAAATTTCGTCTAATGATGCCGTATAAAACTGTCTGCTTGTGTTTCTGAAATAATTGCCACGTATTGGGGTGGTATTTTTTCAAATCATATATCAACACTGGATTGAGCGAAGCTGCATGATTCCTAAACATTTCTAACTCTTTTAAGACTTCGTCTATAGGATTTCTAGAAATTTTACGGATATTTTCACTTTCACTATGGTCACAATTCATTCGATTGCTTGCCACTTCCTGAACAATCTCATCTTTATCTTTGAAATGTTGATAAATTGTTTTTTTAGAAATCCCTAACTCGGATGCTAACTCATCCATCGTAACACTCCTGATGCCGAACTTTGCAAACAATTCTTCAGCTGTTTTTAAAATTCTTTCTCTTAAATCCATCTCTAGCTTTCATCGTTTAAGTATTTATTAAATAAACTATGGAAACTATAAATAGGTTCAAAGTTTTTATTACTTTTTTTAGAAATTAAGAAAATTTAATTTTTCTATATTTAAATATTTATCCGAAAAAAAACATGTTTTTATATAAATTTTCATTAGTATTGGATTGATATATCATTATATTTATTTGAATTAATAAAATAAAAATTTGTACTTTTTTTATTTTAACTCATTTTGAAAATATAAATGCTCATTTTATCATCAATCCTAAATAATATATAATTAACTTTGTCAATCTACTTATTACATAATTTCCGAGTAGCATGATTCACAAATAAGTTTATCATTTAATTATTTGGATATTATTTCGTATAAAATTTTACCTTTCTATTTTCTAAAATGAGTCTGTATAAAAAGTGGATTTTCCCTTATCTGTCGCAGCATGATGCCGAAATAGTTCATTACAAAGTAATGAATATCCTCAAATTTGTTTGTTCAATTCCTTTTGCTTCTCCTATTTTGAAGCTTTTTTTTGAAAAAAAAGACAGAAGACTTGAAAGAAATATTTTTGGATTAAGATTCAAAAACCCTGTAGGATTAGCTGCAGGCTTCGATAAAAATGGTGTTTGGGTGGACGAATTATCTAATTTAGGCTTTGGGTTCATTGAGATTGGTACGGTTACGCCTCGTCCGCAGGCTGGCAATGACAAACCTCGCCTTTTTCGTCTAAAAAAAGATGAAGCCCTTGTCAACCGAATGGGATTCAATAATGAAGGCTCACTTGAGGCTGCTTCCCAATTGAAAAAAAGAAAATCAAAAATCATTGTAGGTGGAAATATTGGGAAAAATAAAACTACCGAAAATGACGATGCAATTTATGATTATTTAAAAGCTTTTAATGATTTATATCCTTATGTAGATTATTTTGTCGTAAATGTGAGTTCACCCAATACCCCAGGACTTAGAGATTTACAAGAAAAAGAACCTCTGAAATATTTACTTAAAGTACTGGAACGTGATAATGGACGAAAATCAAAGCCAAAGCCTATTCTTCTCAAAATTGCCCCAGATTTAACAAACGAACAGCTCGATGATGTGATTGAAATTATCAAAGAAACCAAAACTGCGGGTGTCATTGCAACAAACACAACCATTAGCAGAGCTAATCTAACTAGCACAAGTGAAGAAGTACAGGAAATTGGAGCTGGTGGTTTAAGTGGCAAACCTTTAAAAAATCGTTCAACCGAAGTTATTCGGTATTTATCGGAAAAATCAAATAAAGCTTTTCCAATTATTGGTGTCGGAGGGATTCATTCTGCAGAGGATGCTATCGAAAAACTGAACGCAGGGGCATCTTTAGTACAGATATACTCGGGTTTTATTTACGAAGGTCCGGGATTAATTAAAGAAATTTGTCAAAAAATTCTTCAAGAATCAAAAAGATGATACGATAAATCTTACTCAAAATCTTTATTAATTAAACCAAATTAAGTTTAGGGATATTTCTTAACAAAAAAAACTTTCATCAATATGAAAGTTTTTTTTGTTAAGCTGAAACTTTTTATTTAGTTATTTTGTATTATATGTATATACATATAATGTTTATACATATTTACAATTATTAAATAATAAAATGATGGCAACTTGGATTATTGACCCAACTCATTCAGAAGTACAATTCAAAGTAAAACACTTGATGATTTCGACTGTAACAGGTACATTCGACAAATTCGAAGGTAGTTTAGAAAGCAACAACGAAACAGATTTTGCAGGAGCAAAGATAAAATTCTCAGCAGATATCGATAGTATTTCGACTAATCAGGAACAAAGAGACGGTCATTTGAAATCGGCAGATTTTTTTGATGCAGCTAATTACCCTCAATTAAGTTTCGAATCTTCAGACATAAAGAAGATAGATGAGGAAAATTACGAAATAATCGGAAATTTGACTATTAAAGATACTAGCAAAGAAGTGAGATTGAAAGCAGAATTTGGCGGAATAATGGATGATTTTTATGGCAATACCAAAGCAGGTTTTGATATTCAAGGTAAAATCAATCGTCAGGACTTCGGTTTGACTTGGAGTGCCGTAACTGAAGCTGGTGGCGTCGTGGTAAGCGACGAAGTAAAACTAAGCTTCAATATACAGATTATAAAGCAAAAATAAGATTGAATTAATAATGCCCCGAATTAGTATTATTTGGGGCATTTTTCTCAAAGACAAGTAGTTTTACCTCCATCAACCGGAATACTTACCCCGTTTACAGATGCTGCTGCAGGAGAACATAAAAAAGCAATCACAGCGGCAGTCTCTTCAGGCAAAGTAAACCTTCCAATAGGAATATCTTTAATTATTTCTTTCTCGACATCTTCAATTGGCTGATTTGTAGCCTTTGCTCGCATTTGATTGACAGCTTCGAGACGTCCAGTTTTGGTATAACCTGGCAGAACATTATTGGTCGTAATTCCAAATTTTCCGAGTTCGTTCGCCATCGATTTTGCCCAATTTCCCATCGCTCCACGAATCGTATTTGATACTCCCAAGCCTACAATTGGTTGTTTCATACCAATTGAGGTAACATTCACAATTCTACCATAGGCAGCATCTTTCATCAATGGCACTAAAGCTTGACTTAGAATTTGAGCTGTAAGCACATGTGAGCGAAACGCTTTTTCAAATGTCTCAATCTCAGATTCTATAATTGCCCCTCCAGCTGGGCCTCCCGTATTATTAATGAGAATATTGGCCTGTGGGAATTTTTGAATAAATTGATTGATTTTATCTTTGATAGTATCCGTATTATCGAAGTCAATAAGCAAATAACGATGTATTTGAGATTCTGACTTAGGTAGCTCATCTAATACCTGCTCTAATTTTTCTTCGTTTCTAGCAACCAACACAATATTAGCTCCCATAGATGCCAGCTCAATAGCAGTAGCTTTACCAATACCTTGCGTACTGCCACAAACAAAGGCTGTTTTTCCATTTAGATTCAAATTCATAAAATTATATGCATAAAAAAAGCCTTTTTGTCGTGCAAAAAGGCTTTTGTAAAAAAACAAAATTAATTATATTTTTTCAACTTGCGTAAAGGTCAATTCTACTGGAGTACTACGTCCAAATATCTTAACACTAACGCTCAATTTCTTTCTATCTTCAGCAATTTCTTCAACATTTCCGTCAAAACCTGCAAAAGGACCATCAATTACTTTTACTACCTCTCCTTTCGTAAATATCAAATCGGGAGAAACTACATCGCCCACAACTTCCTCTCCACCAGTTCCTAAGAAACGATTAACTTCTGACTGTCTTAAAGGGACAGGAATAGTTGCTGTACCTGCATTTTGACCTAAAAACCCTAAAACCCCTGAAGTACTTTTGATTAAGTGCAACAATTCACCATTAGATAAATCAGCTTGCACGAGTATGTATCCAGGGAAAAGATTTTTTTCTCTTTCTTTTCTCTTTCCGTTTCTAACTTCAACAATTCTTTCGGTAGGGATTTTTATTTCCGGTATAGATTCTATCAAAGAACTCCGAGTAGCCTCCGTTTCGATATAATTCTTTACTTTTTTTTCTTGTCCCGCCACAGCCCGAACAACATACCAATTGAAATTACTCATTGTAAGGAGATATAATTATTTAGATTGAACGGTAAAATAAGCTCAAACCGTTTTCGATTAGGAAATCGACTACCCCAACAACCAAGGCAAAAATTAATGAAGCGACAAGTACCAAAGTAGCACTTGATTGTAACTCACCCCATTTTGGCCAAGTTACTTCTTTGGTAACTTCTTCCCAAGAGCTTTTTAAAAATTCTTTCATGATTTATCAAAATTAAAAATGCACGGGCACTAAGATTCGAACTCAGATCAAAGGTTTTGGAGACCCGTATGCTACCATTGCACCATGCCCGTGTATATCCCTGATTTGTTTAGGGAGTGCAAAGATATACTTATTTTTCTATCTTTACAAGTTTTGCTTGAAAAATCTGTCAAAAAAATAATTAAATTCTTTACATTTTGACAGATTTTATCTAAATTATGCTTTTTGTATTTTAATAATATGGTTTTTCTTGCCTTTTCCAACCAATAGATATTTATCCTGCAATAAGTGAAGTTCAGTTAACAATTGTTTTTCGTCACTTACTTTTACTTTATTGATACTAACTGCATTTCCTTGCAAAGCCCTTCTGGCTTCGCCTTTAGAAGGATATATTTCGTTATTAGTTGCTATTGATATCAAATCTAATAGATTAGCACAAGAATTCCAAGTATCCTGTGTAATTTCTGTTTGTGGCACTCCCTCAAAAATACTTGTAAAAGTAGCTTCATCCAGGCTTTGCAATGTTTCTAAAGTTGCTTTTCCAAACAATACTTCCGATGCTTTCACTGCCAAATCGAATTGTTCTTCCCCATGTACTCTAGTGGTTACATCTTTTGCAAGAGCTTTTTGAGCAATTCTCAAATGAGGAGCTTCAGCATGTTGGCTTTCGATTGTTTCGATTTCTTCTTTGGAATAAAGCGTAAAAACACGTAACAAACGAGGCGTATCTGCATCCGTTTGATTGAGCCAAAATTGATAGAATTGATATGGAGAAGTTAAAGACGAATCTAACCAAACATTTCCAGACTCTGATTTGCCAAATTTAGTACCATCTGATTTTGTTACCAAGGGAGTTGTCAAGGCAAATGCTTGATAAGTAACATTTTCTTCAGTACTTTCACCAATCATCGAGGCTTCTTTTCTACGAATCAATTCTGTTCCAGTAGTTATATTCCCCCATTGATCAGAGCCGCCCATTTGCAATCTTACATTTTTATGCTTAAACAGCCAATAAAAATCATATCCTTGCAAAAGTTGATAAGAAAATTCGGTGAAAGAAATCCCCGTTGTTAAGCGGTTTTTTACAGAATCTTTCGACATCATATAATTGACAGTCAGATATTTTCCAACTTCTCTCAAGAATTCTAAAAAGCCAATTTCCTTGAACCAATCATAATTATTGACTATTTCAGCAGAATTATCACCGCAATCAAAATCTAAAAATTTTTCTAATTGCTTTCGGATACCGGCTTGATTTTCTTGTAATGTTTCCTCTGACAAAAATTGACGCTCGGCAGATTTGCCCGATGGATCTCCAACCATACCCGTAGCTCCTCCAACCAAAGCAAATGGTTTATGCCCCGCCAATTGAAAATGTTTCAACAACATAATCGTTGCTAAGTTTCCGATATGTAATGATTTTGCAGTCGGATCAAAACCAATATAACCTGCTGTCATTTCTTTGGAAAGTTGCTCTTCCGTACCTGGCATTGCATCGTGGAGCATTCCTCTCCACTTTAATTCTTCTATAAAATTCATAATGATGTATATTCCCGAAATATAAAATCGACCAAACCCTAAAAACTTATTTTTGCTTTTTTTGACGCATTTTTTTTGCTTTCAAAAAATCGCTTATAGTAAAGCTGGCAGAAACTTGTAAAGTTCTGTTTCTAAAATCAAGTGGAATCACCGATTTATCAGCTAAAGTATATGTTTTATTGGTAGTATTCGTAAATCCATGCACATATCTGATATTCAAGCTCGCCAAATGTGCGATATCCAACATATCAATTCTTACACCCGTTGCTATTGAAAAATCACTTTCTGCATAAGGACCTCTCTTTGCTCCAGCATTCAAAGCACGGCCATATTCTGGTCCAACAACAAAATGAACATTTTTTGCAAATTCATAACCAACCAAAACAGCTGCATCCAAATATTGATAATTATTTCTCAAAATTGTATTACCTGTTTCTGGGAAATTGGTAGAAGTTGATTTGAAGCTACCTCCTTTTACTTGAAAATAAACTTCAGGCTGGACACTAAATTTAGAATGATTGTAACGATAAAATAATCCAAAATTCATATCATTTCTAAATCTTGTCAAAATATTGGTTCTATTATCAATAATAGCTGTTTTGGAATTACTTATTCCTGCTTTCAAACCATATTGAGAAGTAGGTCTTATTTGCGAGAAACCCAAAAAGCTCAGCAAAATAAAAATTGATGTTAATATTTTTTTCATGAAAACATTGATAAAATAATGTATGATAGATAATTGATAACGAATTTTGAAGCACAAAATTACGGAATCAAAAGCGAAGAATCACCATAACTAAGAAAACGAAAATCATTTTCTAATGCAAAATCATAAATTTTTCGCCAATTCTCCCCTACCAATGCAGCTACGAGCAACATTAACGTCGAATCGGGTTGATGAAAATTCGTAATAATTCCTTTACAAACCCGAAATTTATAAGATGGAAAAATGAAAATTTCTGTTTCACCAATAATTGTATCCAAGTGATTCACCTCCATCCATCGAATAATCTCTCGCAGTGAATTTTCCAAAGAAATCCCCTCTACTCTTTGCTCATACGGGAATAATTTTTCTATAAAAAACTTTTCCTCTCCTTGTAAAAGCTTCACACCAAACCAATATAAACTTTCCAACGAACGCATCGAAGTTGTCCCCACAGGAATTACAAAATTGGGAGATGCCACTAACTGTTCGATAAAAGATTTCTCAAAAACTATTTGCTCGCAGTGCATAGGATGCTCCAATACGTTTTTAACTTTTATCGGCTGAAAAGTTCCAGCTCCAACATGTAAAGTAATGAAACCATGCTTGATTTTCTTAGACTCTAAATCGGCAAATACCCTATCGGTAAAATGCAAACCAGCAGTTGGGGCAGCTACCGCTCCATCATTTTTTGAATAAACTGTCTGATAAGTTTCATAATCACGCTTTTCGGTTTCTCTCTTCAAGTAAGGTGGTAAAGGAATTTGCCCAAAAAATCTGACAATCGAAGCAAAAGACATTCGATTATCATTCCACGAGAATTGAACTAAATTCTGTTCGGCATCTATTAATTCAGCAGATAATTCCAAATCAATAGACTCTTTATGTTCTTGAATGATATATTTTGCAAAAACTTTTTCCTTAAAGCGTTTTTTATTGCCAATCATACAAGCCCAAACACACGAACCAGTCGTTTCCATTACTTGTGAAACAATATTTGAAGGCGAAACAGGCGTAAGCAAAAAGACCTCAATCACAACTCCATTTTTTTTCTCAAAAAAAAGCCTAGCAGGAATTACTTTGGTATTATTAAAAACCAAAAAAGTATTTTCAGGAATAAAATTTTTCAAATCCCGAAAAACACTTTGTTCAATTTCTCCTTTTCTATAAATCAGTAATTTAGACGCATCTCGAGGTTCGACCGGAAATTTGGCTATTTTTTCATCCGGCAATTCATAAGTATATTTTTCGATAGTCAATTCCATTCTTTCAAATTGAGGCTAAATGCCATTATTTTTCACTTGGATTTGAAAATAATAATCGAATTGGCAAGAAAAATAATAAAATCATTAATAATACCAATCCCGCTAAAAGTAGCCAATTATAATTAAAATCAAGCTTCTGCCCTAAAGTCGTATTGATTCTTTTCAAACCCAATAAAACAAAAGCCAAATAAGTATTAGTAACCGCAATAAAAGCATTGAACCAACTTTCAAGTAATTCATTAAGATTTTTGGGTGTATTTGCCCAAACACTATTCGGATTTAATTTGGCAAAATCTACTTTTTGTACCGATGTTCGCAATAAATTCAATAAAAAATTAAAGATGATTATGACAGCAATAGCAATATAAAAAAAGTCTTGTTTATCCATATATACATCCGGATCGCCACTTGAATTATGATGAATTGCTGCATTATCCGGTAAATTGAAATAGCAAAGCATCAAAGCCCCCACCAAAATAGGCATTGAAGCTTTTCTCCAAAAATTAAAAAAAACACTTGATATTGACATGATATAAAGATAGTTTGTATGATTCGTTTTCTTCCGCAAAACCTTTTCGATAAATGCGAAGAAATTCTGTTATTTTCCGACGCAAAGTTAGGTCAGAGATTTGATAGAATTTGTTTTTTTGTAAAAAAATTAATCTCATGCAGAAACTAATCTGCAAATTGAATAACTAAATTGTAAAATATTTGTTGATAAATTCAATATATACTCAAAAAATCGATGAAAATTTACACCAAAACAGGCGACAATGGCACTACCTCACTAGTTGGAGGAACGAGAATCAGCAAAGCTGAATTAAAGATAGAAAGTTATGGAACGATTGATGAGCTAAATGCTTGGATAGGAGTAGTGGCGGAGCAAAGTATCAACGCAAACAGAAAAGTAATTCTCAAAGAAATTCAAGACAGACTATTTACGATTGGCTCAGATTTGGCATCGGAAGTTGAAATGGTTCAAAGAAAACAAATTCCTGATTTATTGGAAGAAGACATTGAGTTTTTAGAAAATCAAATTGACATTATGGATGCAAATTTGCCAGAATTAAGGGCATTTATTTTACCTGGAGGCAATGATGCTATTGCATTTGCACATGTAGCTCGCACAGTTTGTAGGCGAGCCGAGCGACTTTGTATCCGTCTGAACGAACAAGAAAAAGTAAATCCCCTTATTATCCATTATCTCAACAGGCTATCGGATTATTTATTCATACTTTCTCGAAAAATGTGTGCAGAATCCGGAATTGAAGAAATCAAGTGGCAGGCAAGGAAAAAATAAAAAATTGCACTTTTTCAGGAATTACCTCTACATTATAACAAAGACGAATAAATGATTAGTATAAAAAAACATAAATTCAGGAATGTTTTTTCAATGTAAATACTATCAAAACAAGAAAAAAACGTAAATTTGCACTCGTATTTCTCTTTGAGTGTTTTCTTGAAGAAAAAATACATTTTTGTAAAAAAACAATAAGCAAAATTCATTTCAAAAATGACCAAAAAAATACAATCGGCACTCATTTCGGTTTATTACAAAGACGGACTAGACAAAATTGTACAATTATTACACGAACATAATGTACAAATTTTCTCAACCGGCGGAACGCAACAATTCATCGAAGAGCTGGGAATACCCGTGACAGCCGTTGAAGATTTAACAAGTTATCCATCTATTTTTGGTGGAAGAGTAAAAACTTTACACCCCAAAATTTTTGGAGGAATTCTTTATCGTCGTGATAATGAAGGTGATATTCAGACTGCTGCTCAATTCGAAATTCCATCGATTGATTTGGTTATTGTGGATTTATATCCTTTTGTAGAAACAGTCGCTTCGGGAGCGAGTGATGAAGATATTATCGAAAAAATAGATATTGGTGGTATTTCTTTGATTCGAGGAGCGGCGAAGAATTTCAATGATGTATTGATTGTATCTTCTCGAGAGCAATACGATGATGTATATGAAATCTTAAAATCTAAAGATTGTTCGACAGATTTAGAAGATAGAAGAAGATATGCGAAAGAAGGTTTTATGATGAGTTCAAGTTATGATACTGCCATTCATAACTATTTTGCACAAGATGTTTACACTGCTACTCAAAACTTTGGCATTTTGCCTAAAAAAGTATTGAGATATGGTGAAAATCCACATCAAAATGCAGCTTTCTATGGTGATTTAGATGCTATGTTTGAGCAAATTCATGGAAAAGAATTATCTTATAACAATTTAATGGACGTAGAAGCTTGCGTTCGACTAATTGATGAATTTACAGAAAATACATTTGTGATTGTCAAACACAATAATGCTTGTGGTGTAGCTAGTGCAACAAATTCAAAAGATGCCTATTTGAATGCACTCGCTTGCGACCCTGTTTCGGCGTTTGGTGGTGTTATCATTTCAAACTCAGCAATCGACCTTGCCACAGCTGAAGAATTACACAAGCTTTTCTTCGAGATTTTGATAGCTCCAAGTTTCGACGAAGATGCTTTAGAAATATTAAAAAAGAAAAAAGACCGCCGTTTACTTATCAGAAAACCAGTAGAAGTTAGCCAAAAACAATTCAGAACATTATTGAATGGCGTTTTAGAGCAAGACAAAGACAATTCGATGGAAAATACTGCTGATTTCAAAGTAGCAACAGAAAAAGCTCCGTCAGAAGAAGAAACCAAAGCTTTAGAATTTGCACTCAAAATATGTAAGCATTTAAAATCTAACAATGTTGTATTAGCAAAAGATGGACAAATGTTGGCATGTGGTGTAGGGCAAACGTCAAGAGTAGATGCTTTAAAACAAGCAATTGACAAGGCAAAAACATTCGGTTTTGACCTGAACGGTGCGGCAATGGCATCAGAAGCGTTTTTTCCATTCCCTGATTGTGTGGAAATAGCTCATCTGGCTGGCATTACGACTGTTGTTCAACCAGGAGGCTCCATTCGAGACAAAGAATCAATCGATTATTGCAATGCAAATGGTATTTCGATGGTATTGACTGGAATAAGACACTTTTTACATTGATATCTTACTTGTCCCCGACACAAAAAATCGGGGACATTTCAGTTTTTTGGCATCCCTGCTAAAATCCAATTCTTCAAAATAATTAGTTCGCAATCAATTAATTTCCCCCCTTCAGGCATTCGTGGAGCATAGCCATTAATAGAAACAACAGAATCATATAATTCACCAGACGCTGCACTTTCCTTGAGTTGTTCATAAGTTTCTAAGACAATTCCTCCAAAATGATTTGCGGAATCATGGCAAGACAAACATTTTTGTTGAATCAAAGGAAAAACATCAGAACTAAAAGTACTAGATTTACTCGTATCGCAGGTTGGATTAGGAATTTGCGAATTAGTACAGGCAATTATCAAGAAAAGAAGTAGAAAAAAGGAAAGCTTCATCAAATAGATTTTTCGACAAAACTATCAATTATTTTAAAAAAGTGAGTCTTGCTTGAGACAAAACTCACTTTTTTAACACAAAAATAATATTTAGATTAAAGGACTTAAATCTGTACCCAAGCCTGTTTGCGGTGACTTTCGATGATTCTTTCACAAATAATTAGCTCACGTAATCCATCAGCAAAAGTTGGGAAAGTTGGATTTTCAGGTTGTTTGCCCGCTTCTACGGCAGCATATACCTCTTTGAATAATTGCTTAGAAGTATCGGGGAAGCTCTCATTATGCCCACCAGGGAAGCTGATTAAACTTTGTGCTTCACGATAGAACAATGAAGGGTCTTTCATCAATTGCTGATTTGCCCCATCACGCTTACCAATCCAAAGTTCATTTGGTTTTTCAGAACACCATTCAAAGTTCGTTTTTGAACCTGAAATTTCCAGATTCAATCTATTTTTACGACCAGCAGAAACTTGACTCACCGTAACACTACCTTTATTACCATTATCAAATCTCAACAATACACTTGCATGATCTTCGGTATTGATTTGAACTTCTTGATAATCAGATGGTTCAAGCATTTTACCCGAATAAGTTTCAATAGCTTTCAAAGGTTTTAAACGAGTTTTATGTACAGTATTGAAATCTGCCATCACCTCTACAATTTTCAATCCAGTAATATATTCTGTAACATCCAATAAATGCGAGCCAATATCCGCAATTGCACGAGAATCACCCGACTTATCAGGCTCTAAACGCCAATTATAATCAGTTTGATAAAATAGCCAATCTTGTAAATAAGAACCCATAATTGAGTAAATATCGCCCAAATCACCTTTTTCACGCATAGTTTTCATTTGTCGAACAAGCGGATAATATCTCAAGTTGAAGTGAACTGCATTTACCAAGCCAGTTTCAGCTGCTAATTTTACTAACTCTTCAGCTTCTTCGATTTTAGTTGCCAATGGCTTTTCACAAACTACGTGTTTTCCTGCAAGCAAAAGAGCTTTTGATTGCGAGTAGTGCAAGAAATTTGGCGTACAAACATGTACACACTCGATTTCAGCATCTTTCAACAAATCTTCAAAAATATACGCTCGCTCAATTCCCAGAGAAGCAGCTTTTTCTTTAGCTAAATCAATATTAGCTTCGCAAAGACCCAATACTTCTACATTTGGTAAACGGCGTAAGGCTTCGATGTGAGCCGGCCCGATAAAACCTGTGCCAACAACGGCAACTTTAATTTTTTTCATGTTTTAAGGCAAAGGAATAATTATAGAGATTAATAAAAATTTCGGTTCAAAATTAAAATAGATTTTCAATTAAAACTACTGATAGCGTATTTTTCGGTATTGCAATAGATAGAGCTATACAAAAAAAAGCCCTCAACCGAGGTATGATATTTTCTTAATAAGTGAATAATGGGCGTTTTAGGCTTAATTTTAAGCAATTTAGCAATTTTCTTGTCACATGAAATCGCTCGGACTTCCTGCGTCATGCTTTGAACATCGATATGATATTTTATCAGTAAAGTTCTAAAAATAGATCCTTCCAACATTGGTTCATCCGTAAAACCCGGTAAATTTAGGTTCGGGATAAAAGTTTCCTCATATATCATCGGAGACTCCTCTACCATACGCAATCGCTTGATAAAGATAAATTTTTCTTCTGATTTTTCAATCAATGAGCCAAAAATAGATATATCACCAGGAATAATTTTAGGAGTTGCCAACAATAAAGTCTTCCCATGGCGGTCGCTGGCAACCACAACCTCCGTCCAACCTTTCAATGATAGCAAACCTAATGATTTTCGGCTGGCAGAAACAGTTGTTCCTTTTCCGTGATGCCGAGTGATATAGCCCTCTTTCACAAGCTCATTGAGAGCTTGCCTGATAGTCATTCGGGTTGTTTGATAAGCATCGCAAAGGTCATTTTCGGAAGGCAACAAAGTTCCTTCCTCAAAAACTCCAGAAGTAATTTTTTCTTTTAAATCTGCTTGAATCCGACGATAAAGTGGTGTTTTCATGTTCGCAAATAAAATAAAAAAAAGGTATTTAGGAAACCCAAATACCTTTCCAAGACGAAAATACTTTAACCTATGATGAATAAACCCAATTAATTGGGGTACTCAAATTCTTTATGACCAAATAATAAAGCCAAAATTTATATACAACTTGTATAGACAAGACAATATTTATTTACAAAACAAATTAAAAAAGATTATTCTGACAAATTTTTTAAGTGTTTTTTTAACATTTAATCAACAAATAATATTAATCTGTCAAAATAATATCATTTTTGCTAAAATAAATACTCAACATTCATTAAAAAAATAGGACAGAGCCCATTTATAAAAAATTTATCTTAAAAATTACTACCATTTGTAGTGATATTTTTAGAATATTCTCCAATTAAAGCTAAACTAAGACTGACTTGCTGGATTAATTTGTAATAAAATTATAGAACAAATAAGCTAAAACAAGATGCTTATAGCATAAATTGATTTTTTTTAATAGTTTTGGTAAATTATCTAATCCTATACTAAAATTATTAAAAAAATTTATGAGTAATTCTTTATTTAGAAGAAAAAATGTGCGTCAGGCAATTGCAGAGGTAGAAGAGAAAGAAGGCGGGTATTCCTTGAACAAAATTTTAGGGGTGAGAGACCTTACTTTGTTGGGCATCGCCGCCATTATTGGAGCAGGGATATTCAGTACTATCGGATTGGCAAGTTTCAACGGAGGGCCTGCCGTATCAATTTTATTTATTTTCGTAGCTGTAGCATGTGTCTTTACTGCTTTAAGCTATGCTCAATTTGCATCAATGGTGCCGGTAAGTGGGAGTGCTTATACTTATGCTTATGTATCTTTCGGGGAAATGCTCGCTTGGATTATCGGATGGGCATTAATTTTGGAATATGCTGTTTCGAATATGGTTGTTGCCATCTCATGGTCAAGTTATTTTACATCAATGTTGGAAGGTTTCGGTATTCATTTTCCAACGTGGTTATCGGTCGATTATACCACTGCACATGAAGCATATCTACAAGCACAAGGTGGTACAGAATTGAGCGAAAGCAATAAAAATCTTGCAGAAGCTTTTAGCATAGCCCCAAGCATAGGCTCTCTCAAAATCATATTCAATTTACCAGCAGGCTTGATAACAGCTCTGATTACTTCTCTTTGCTATATTGGTATAAAGGAATCCAGAAACGCTAGCAATTTTTTAGTTGGACTGAAATTGTTAGTTATTTTATTGGTAATTGTTGCAGGTGTATTTTATGTAAAACCAGCCAATTGGTCGCCTTTTGCTCCTAACGGAATGAAAGGAGTATTGAGCGGAGTTGCGGCAGTATTTTTTGCATTTATAGGTTTTGATTCTATCTCGACCACTGCAGAAGAAGCAAAAAACCCTCAACGAGATTTGCCAAGGGCAATGCTTTGGGCTTTAGCAATCTGTACTATTTTGTATGTCCTGATTTCGTTTGTACTAACTGGTATGGTTAATTTTTCAGAACTAAATGTTGCAGATCCTTTAGCTTATGTTTTTTCAAAAGTAGGCTTTGATGCCGTTGCGGGAATCATATCGGTAAGTGCCGTCATTGCCATTACCAGTGCTTTATTAGCTTATCAATTAGGGCAGCCAAGAATCTGGATGAGCATGAGTCGAGATGGACTTTTGGGTAAAAAGTTTGGTGAAATTCATCCAAAGTATAAAACTCCTGGCTTCGCAACAATCGTCACTGGCTTTTTGGTTGCCATTCCTTCACTTTTTTTCAAAATGAGCTTTTTTGTGGATTTAACAAGTGTAGGCACATTTTTTGCGTTCATCCTCGTTTGTGCAGGTGTCTTATACCTTGATACCAAAGGAATGAGCAAGGATGCTAAATTCAAGATTCCTTATATTAATGCAAAATATCTTTGTGGAATATTGATGATTGCCGCACTTATTTTTACTTATTCTGACAATAATTTACAAACACATATCTCCGAAAAACCACTCATTGCTGTTTTTTGGATTGTTTGGCTTGTTCTTTCGGGCATGAGTTTCAAATTTAACTTCTCTTTATTGCCTATTTTTGGAATTTTGACAAACTTATATCTCATGACAGAATTAGGTGGGTCTAATTGGCTAATGTTTTTGATTTGGATGATAATCGGTTTGGTTATTTACTTTGCATACGGATATAAACACAGTAAATTAGCTAAGAAATAATCTGTGCCACGAATAAAATTCATTCGTGGCATCTCTCTGTTTAAACTTATTTTTGATTAAGAATTTTAAATTTATACACTATTTCACAAAAACCTTTTAAACCTAAACTATCTTGGCAAATTTTAAAAAAGAAATTCGACTATACGATGCCGTTATGCTCGTATCTGGATCAATGATTGGTTCCGGAATTTTCATTGTCAGTGCCGATGTTGCACGTCAAGTCGGCTCAACAGGCTGGCTATTAGCATCATGGATATTAGCTGGATTATTAACGATGGCGGGAGCATTGTGCTATGGCGAACTGACGGCGATGTTTCCTCAAGCAGGAGGACAATATGTATTTCTACAAAAAGCTTACGGAAAACTTACCGGTTTCTTATATGGATGGGCATTTTTCTTAGTTATTGAAACAGGGACAATTGCCGCAGTTGCAGTAGCTTTTGCGAAATATACAGGAGTATTATTCCCTGAATTAATCAGTGACAAACATGTATATTTTAGTCTTGGTGATTCAGGATTTCAATTGACAAGCCAACGCTTATTGGCAATTTTGAGTATTATTCTCCTTACATTCATCAATACAAAAGGCGTAAAAGAGGGAAAAACCGTGCAAAATATTTTTAGTACTACCAAAATTGCCGCCATTGGATTGCTCATTATCTTAGGATTTTTGCTTGGAGCAAATGCCGATGTAATTGCTCAAAACTTTAGCTCCATTTTCGATGCCTCATCTACTTATAAAGTAGATGATACTTGGGTCACAACGAGTATCGGTTTTTTTGGAATTATCGTCGCATTAGGTGTAACACAAGTGGGTACTTTATTCTCGAGTGATTCCTGGAATGGACTTACATTCGCTGGAGATGAAGTTGTGAATGCCGAAAAAACAATCCCCAAAGGATTAGCAATTGGTACAATTTTAGTGACATTTTTGTATTTATCGTTAAATATCGTCTATCTGACTATTCTTCCACTGAAAGGAGACCCTAACGGTGCGGATGTAATGGCAAGAGGAATTCAATTTGCTTCTGAAGATAGAGTTGCCACAGCTGCAGCCCAAGTAATTGGTGGACAAGGATTTTCTATCGTTGTTGCAATCTTAATTATGATTTCGACCTTTGGGTGCAAAAATGGGCTAATACTTTCAGGTTCGAGGGTTTATTACACAATGGCAAAAGACGGCCTATTTTTCAAGAGTTTCGGAAAATTAAGCGAAGCTGGAGTTCCTAAAAATGCACTTTGGTGGCAATGTTTTTGGGCTTCTTTTCTATGTTTAACAGGGAAATATGGCGACCTACTTGATTATTTGATGGGTGTTGTGATTTTATTCTATGCCCTAACAATATTTGGTATTTTTATATTGAGAAAGAAAATGCCTGATGCTAACCGCCCAATAAAAGCACCACTTTACCCATTTTTACCTATTTTATATGTAATTTTAGCAATAGGGATTTTACTAATTTTAGTAATTGAAAAACCTCAATTTACATATCCTGGTTTAGGTATTGTGGCTCTTGGTATTCCTGTATATTATTGGTTTAGCCGAACACAGAAAGAGAATAATTGAGAATAATATTACAAAATTAAAAGTGGTTGTATAACCACTTTTAATTTTACACACCTAAGCTCTACTAAACATTGAAAATGCCAAAGGTTTCGCTTCGAAGAGTACTTTAGTTTTTGCCCACGTCACTCGGAATAATTCAGAATCTCGATAGCTATTCAAGGCTACTTCAGACTCCCAATGACTTCTTGTCATCAAAATATTAGGAAAATGTATGTCTTGCTGCAATTCCAAATCGTGGCAACCGGGCATTGCCTTTATTTTATCCTTAGATTCCTCAAAAATCTTTAAGAACTCCTCAACTTTATCTGGTTGAAAAGTCATTCTAACATATCTTATCAACATAATCATTATTATTAAATTCCTGATCTATCTAACCATTTTTCGTGATAAGTAGGTAGAAAAGACTCCATTCGTGCTAATAAATCATCAATATTATCAGAAACAATCAATAAGTTCCGATTTTCTTGTCGTAGAAACCCCTCTCCTACCATTAAATCTAATTGCTTTAAGAGAAAGTCATAAAATCCATTCACATTAAGAATACCCACAGGTTTTGAATGTAAACCTAATTGTGCCCAAGTCAAAATCTCAAACAATTCATCCATACTTCCATAGCCACCAGGTAAAGTTATGATTCCATCACAAAGACTTTCCATCATAGCTTTACGTTCGTGCATGTTTTCTACTTTGTGCGTTTCGGTCAATTGAGGATGCCCTACTTCCATTTTATCAATAAAATGAGGTATAACACCCGTCACAGCACCACCATTTTCCAAAACAGCATTCGCAATTACTCCCATCAACCCGATACTACCTCCTCCATAGATTAATCGAATTTTATGTGATGCCAACGTTTTTCCGAGTTTTTGGGCAGTTTCTGTATAAATACTTTTATTTCCAGCATTTGCTCCGCAATAAACTAAAATATTTTTCATCATTATTCTCTATTTATTTTTTGTATCAAGCAAAGTAAATAATTTTCCTTGTGAATTTCGTTAATTTTAGAATTTATTCATTTAACTCCGAAAATAATTATTTGATTTTCGTAAGTTTTCATTTGAATAATATTGAAATACTTCCTCTTAAACTTAGTATTTTTGTACAAAAAATAACTATAGGCAGATTTTTATCGATTTAAGAAATTGTTTTTAATTAAATATTAATTTCATATCCTAAACAAAAGCCAGATTAGGCAAAACTAAAAATTATCATCAAAAACATATCAATGACCATTCAAACCAATAGAAGTTTTTTAATACTCATCTTAGGTATTTTATCAGGAATAGGAGCTTTTTCCATAGATACTTATATTTCGGGTTTTCCATCCATTGCCAAAGACCTAAATGTATCCATTGCTCAAGTCGCCTATTCACTTTCGAGCTTTTTTGTCGGAATATGTGTTGGTCAAATTCTGACAGGCCCTTTGTTGGACAGATTCGGAAGAAAAAGACCGCTAATCATAGGCATGATTATTTACTCAATTACTTCATTCGGAGCTGCCCTGACTCCCTCTATCGAAATATTGATTGGTTTGCGTTTTTTACAAGCTTTAGGGGCATGCGTAGGGAGTGTTGCTCCAAGAGCGATTGTACGAGATGTATTCCCTGTAAATGAAATGGCAAAGATTTTTTCTTTGCTTATCCTTATTTTAGGAATTTCTCCAATCATTGCACCCACAGTTGGAAGCTATTTTATTACAGCCTATGGATGGCGGTCGGTTTTTGTATTACAAGGAATCATGGGGATTTTTATTTTACTTTTGGTATGGTTTTTTCTTCCTGAAAGCAAAAAAAGTGACCCCAATATATCTTTAAAACCAAGCAATATTATCCGTAAATTCATAGAAATTGCTCAAAACCCACAATTTTTCGCCTATGCCTCAGCTGGAGCAATAGTTTCATCGGGAGTATATGCCTATTTGGCAGGTTCGCCATTTGTATTTATGAAAATTTTCTATTTGAGCGAAAAAGAGTATGCCTATGCCTTTGGCTTTATTGCAGCAGGGCTAATTGCGAGCAGCCAACTGAACACACTTGTACTGAAAGTATTTTTAGGAAAAACAATCATCCGAACTGCTTTATCGGTACAGACCTTCTTTGGCGTATGTTTATTCATCGGAAGCATCATGAATTGGCATAATTTATATAGTATTCTGTTATTATCCTTTCTATTTATCAGCTGCCAAGGATTTAGCCAACCCAATACCTCCGCATTAGCATTAAGTCCATTCAGTAAAAATGCAGGTAGTGCATCTGCATTATTAGGAGCATTACAAATGGGTTTCGGAGCATTATCATCGGCATTGGTGAGTATTTTGGGTAATGGAAGCAATGCCATGACAGGAGTCATGCTGGCTTGTGCTGCCATAGGATTCGCTATCATTCAATTTTCAAAGCGAAGAGTTTTTCAAACAATTTAATCATTTATTGAAATGCAACAACGAAAATTAGGTAATGAGGGTTTAACGGTCTCTGCCATAGGACTAGGATGTATGGGAATGAGCTTTTCTTATTATCCATTTCCTGAGAAAAAAGATGCCATTGCCCTTATTCATCAGGCTCTCGAAGAAGGAGTAAACTTTTTCGATACAGCAGAAGTTTATGGTCCTTATACCAACGAAGAACTCTTGGGAGAAGCTCTTGTAGGTCGTCGAGATAATGCCATTATTGCAACAAAATTTGGTTTCGATATACAAGATGGTAAAATGGTCGGGGTATGTAGCAGACCCGAGCAAATTAGAAAAGCAGTGGAAGGTTCTCTAAAAAGATTAAAAATTGATACCATTGATTTATTATACCAACACCGTGTTGATCCAAACGTTCCGATTGAAGATGTAGCGGGAACTGTCAAAGACCTTATCAAAGAAGGAAAGGCTAAATATTTTGGATTATCGGAGGCTGGAGCAGGTACTATCAAAAAGGCTCATGCCGAACAAGCTGTATCGGCACTCCAAAGTGAATATTCTCTTTGGACACGACAACACGAACAAGAAATTATTCCTACAATAGAAGCACTAGGTATTGGCTTAGTTGCTTTTAGTCCATTGGGAAAAGGATATTTGACAGGAGCAATTGATGAGAAACGCACTTTTGCCGCAGGCGATATTCGGGCTGTTTTGCCCAGATTTACGGAAGAAGCTAGAATAGCGAATACCGCATTATTAGAAATTATTGAGCGATTTGCGAAGGAGAAAAATGCAAGTAAAGCCCAGATTGCCTTAGCTTGGGTATTGGCACAAAAACCTTGGATAGTACCTATCCCTGGCACAACAAAATCTGCAAGATTAAGCGAAAATAATGCCGCAGCAGAATTACTACTTTCGGTACAAGAATTGAACGAAATAGAAGAAGCATCCCAAAAAATCCAAATCATCGGAACACGTTATACAGAAGCCATGGAAAGAAGCACAGGTTTATAATAGCAAAGCGGGTATTTTTCCCGCTTTTATAGCCATTTTCACAACCTAACCGAAGCAGATAATAAAACATATCTTCCAATCAAATTAGTTTGATAAGTTGTAACTGCAAAATCTGAATTGCTCCAAGACTTAAAATAGTTAATATATAAAGCACATCACATAGGATTAGAATATCAGTTGTAACCTACACATCTTTCATCTTAACTTTCCGGCAATCCACTGATTTTCACCTCCCCTATTTATTTTATAGAACTATCAATAGAAGCAAATCACTTTTTAGATAAACTGATTTGAGAAGAGAATTGATATTTTTTAATTTATATATGAAAAGACTTAAATTTTAACAAAAAATCAATAGATATTTTTTAATTTAGCCCATAGTTTTTTCTTTGAGTCTGCATTTTTGTTGATGATACTCAAGTTCTCTGCATATAAATAAATTTGAGCGTCTTTTTGTTGTAATAGATACAATTCAGAAGAGAATTGAGGGTAGATTTGCGATAAATCAACCCCAAAATTGATTATTTTTGTATTAATATGATTTCCTATAATATTATCCAATACTATGTTGGGATTTTTCTCCAAAATAATTAAATCGATAGAAGAAAAAGATAGTTTCACAGCGGACAGAATTTTTTCCAGCAACTCCGCTTCCTCTGAGGATAAGGTTTCGCTCAGAACTAAAGTACTATGTTTAGCTTCAAATTCAGCAATATTTGCATCGTTTTCTGCCGAACTCTCTGTAGTATCTACTTTATAAAGGACTTCTTGAAAAAATAGAAAGTGAGCTAATCGTGCATTCATTGAAAAATCTATCAAAAAAACAAAAATGTGCTTTCATTCAAAAGCACATTTTCATAAAATTAAATTCATTTACTTAACAGCCTCTCTCAAAATAACGGCTTCTCTATCTGGCCCTGTCGATATAAAGCTAATCGGCACATTCAATGTCTCTTCAAGATAGGTGATATAATCCGATAATTCTTGAGGGATTTGGTCGAATGTATGCATATTTTCCAGCGAACATTTCCATCCCTTAAATACCTTATAAACAGGCTCTACCGTAGTATCTGTCAAATCATAAGGCATTTGTTCAGTAAGGCTACCATCTGGTAATTTATAATGTGTACATACTTTAACCTCATCCAATATATTCAATACGTCAACTTTCATCATGATTAATTGCGTGACCCCATTCAACATGATGCTATATTTCAAGGCAGGTAAATCCAACCAACCAGTACGACGAGGACGACCCGTTGTAGAACCGAACTCTCTTCCCTCTTGACGGATTAATTCGCCGAGATCATCATGTAACTCTGTTGGAAAAGGACCACTTCCGACACGTGTACAATAGGCTTTAAAAATTCCGTAAACTTCACCAACCTTATTTGGAGCTACCCCCAAACCAGAGCAAACACCAGCTGCCGTTGTATTTGAGCTAGTTACAAAAGGATACGAGCCGAAATCAATATCTAGCAAAGACCCTTGAGCCCCTTCTGCCAAAACTTTTTGTCCGCTATTAATAGCATAATTTACTACATATTCGGTATCTTCTAAACTAAATGCCTTGATGAACTCCACTGCCTCAAAAAACTCTTTTTCAGCACTTACCAGATCATACTCAAACTGATAAAAATCAAGGATTTGTTGGTGTTTCTTTACTAAATCATTGTATTTTGTTAAAAAATTTGGAGAAATAATATCTCCTAAACGCAATCCCTGACGAGCAACTTTATCCGAATAAGCCGGGCCGATTCCCTTCAAGGTTGAACCGATTTTAGCATCGCCCTTTGCCTTTTCATAAGCCGCATCTAATAATCGATGCGTTGGAATAATGATGGCTGTTTTTTTAGAAATAACTAAGTTATTTTTCAAATCCAGATTATATTTCCCTAAGCCTTCTATTTCTTTTTTGAAGGTGATAGGGTCTAATACGACACCATTACCGATTATATTCAAACAATCGGCACGAAAAATGCCGGAAGGAATTTGGTGCAAAACATGTTTGTTTCCATTGAATTCGAGGGTATGTCCAGCATTTGGACCACCTTGAAAACGAGCAACTACTTGATAATCAGGGGCAAGAACATCAACAATTTTACCTTTGCCTTCATCTCCCCATTGTAAACCTAAAAGAATGTCAATCATTTTTGAAAGAAATAATGTAGAATTAAAAATCGGAATTGCAAATTTTAAAAATCATCAGAAATCTATTTATTTTTTGTTTTGACAATTTTCTTTTTGACAATTACCATAAAAAATCAAAGAATGGTGCATCACCTTGAAATGTAGCATATCACCAACCATATTTTGGATATTTTGAATTCTTGGGTCGCAGAATTCCATAACATGATGGCAATCAACACAAATGAGATGGTCGTGCTGTTTAGAACCGTAAGCCTTCTCGTATTGAGCCAAATTTTTGCCAAATTGATGTTTTTTTACTAAATCACATTCTACCAATAAATCGAGGGTATTATACACTGTTGCCCGACTTACTTGGTATTTTTTATTTTTCATTGAAATGTACAAATCTTCAACCTCAAAATGGTCATTTCTGGAATAAATTTCTTCCAAAATTGCATACCTTTCCGGAGTTTTCCGAAGCTGCTTCGTTTCTAAATAAGCAGTAAAAATACTTTTTGCTGATTCGAAATTTGAAGGAATTGACCCCATTTTTGGTTAAATTGTGATTATTGCCTTTAAAATTACTAATTAATTTGCAAAATTACCATATTTTATATTCTAATGGCATAATAAATACAGAATAATTATAGCTGATATTGAAAAAAAACAATTTTTTATCTAATGCTTCAAAAATTACTTTATCCAAAGTTTCAAAGAGATTCCTTCACTCGGACTAATACCAAGCTTAAGTTCCTGAAAATACGAGGTACGCTGATTGGTATTCAAGGTAGCGTTATATATTTTTACGGCATTGGCAGTCAATTCATTAGAAGATTCCACTAAACTTAATCCCCCCGCAAGTAAGCCCAAGCCGAACAGCAATTTCGGTAAACTTCGAATGGTATAGTTTACTTCCTTTTGATTAACAATTGCGGTTGCTGGCTTTCCCTTAATAGCTATATATGCGAGTCCTATTCCCCCGACACTCATAATCGGACCAATAGGCTTCAGAATAGTAGCCCATTTATATTTGATATGTGGCTGCCAAGTGGTTTGAAATATTTCTTTTAGCTCCTCGTTGCTCAATTTTTTATTTTGTAAATACACATGAGTGGAGAAAATCCCTCTTTTTGCCACCAAAGAATCGCTGTTTTGAGCCAAGAGTGTTCCCAAAGAAATTTGCAAAAGAATTAAGGTAAAATATATTTTTTTCATTATCATGAGAAATATTATTTTTCAGAATCAACACGTGAAATTTTATTGATTCCATTAATAGCAGCCAATTTATCCATCAATAATTCCAAATGATGCGTGTCTTGCACATACAATTTGATAACCCCCGTAAAGATACCATCATTTGTATCAACTGCCAAAGAACGCATATTAATATGTAATTCGCTTGAGATTAATTTAGAAATATCCTGAATCATACCCATTCGGTCGATACCATCAATATGAATGCTCGCAATGAATGCCTTAGCTACCTGAGACGACCAAGTTGCCTTGATGACCCTATTTCCATATTGAGAAAGTAATTGTTGGGCATTCGGACAAGAATTACGATGAATTTTGATCCCTTCATTAACCGTCAAAAAACCAAATACATCATCTCCAGGAATAGGATTGCAACATCTTGCTAAAGTAAAATCGATTTCTTGAAAATCATCCCCAATATAGAGCGTATCGACCCCTTTGGCTTTTTTTAAGCCTTTTTCAAAACTTTTAGCATCAATAAAAGCTTTATTATCTAATTCGATTTTAGCTTGTTTATTGATTCTTGCTTCTCTATCTGATTTGAATTTCTTGATTTCATCAATGTTGATATATCCTTTTCCAAAGCTGTAATAAAGGTCATTATAATCTTTTTTATTGAAATATGCCCTCAATTGATTCAGAGTTTCAAGATTATTTTCGATACCTAACGTTTTTAGCTTTTTGTTGATTAACTCTTTTCCATCGCTGAAATAAATTTTATTTTCTTCCTTCAACAAATCTTTAATACGTGCTTTTGCCTTTGAAGTAGTTACGAACCGCAGCCAATCTTCTGAAGGTTTTTGGTTTTTGGTTGTCAGAATTTCAACTTGATCACCATTTTGTAGCACATAACTAATTGGAGCTAATTGGCTATTTACTTTTCCTGCCGTACATTTTTTTCCTATATCTGTATGAATTTCAAAAGCAAAATCTAACACAGTAGCTCCCTTTCTTAAGACTTTCAAATCACCTTTTGGAGTGAAAACAAATACTTCTTCATTATAAAAATTCCCACGAAAATCCTCCAAAAACTCAATAGCAGATTTATCTTGCGACTCTAACGTTTCCCGGACTTGATTAATCCATCTATCCAAAGGAGCATCCATAGAAGTATCATTTCCCTTATATTTAAAGTGAGCAGCATACCCTCGTTCCGAAATTTCATCCATTCGTTCGGTTCGAATCTGTACCTCTACCCATTGTCCCGTCTGACTCATGACGGTAGTATGAAGCGATTCGTATCCATTGGCTTTGGGGATAGAAATCCAATCTTTTAGCCGATCAGGATTAGGCTTATACTCATCTGTTACGATAGAATATACTTGCCAACAAGCCGACTTTTCTTTGTCGGGCGATACATCCTGAACGATAATTCTGATAGCAAATAAATCGAAAATATCTTCAAAGGCAGTATTTTGGGATTTTACTTTATTCCAAATCGAATAAATATGTTTGGGTCTCCCCTTGATGATAAATTTGATACCAGTATCTACTAGTTTTTTTTGTAAAGGTTTGATAAAACTCTCAATAAACCGATCACGGGTAGCTTTGGTGGTTTTTAGCTTATTAGCAATATCTTTATAAATAACGGGTTCTGTATATTTTAAATACAAATCTTCGAGTTCAGACTTAATTTTGTATAATCCCAAGCGATGAGCCAGCGGTGCATAAATAAAGATAGTTTCATGGGCAATTTTCAATTGAGAATTACGAGCCATGCTTCCTAAAGTACGCATATTATGTAATCTATCTGCCAATTTTATAAGGATAACACGTACATCTTCGGAAAGCGTAAGAAGCATTTTGCGAAAATTTTCGGCTTGTGCGGATGTCCCTTGTTCAAAATTTCCCGAAATTTTCGTTAATCCATCAATAATTCGGGCGACTTTCAAGCCAAATTCTTTTTCAATATCTTTGAGGCTCATGTCAGTATCTTCCACCACATCATGAAGCAAGGCACAGATAATAGACGTTGCCCCTAAACCGATTTCTTCTACACAAATCTGAGCCACTTCGAGGGGGTGAAAGATGTAAGGTTCGCCTGATTTTCTCCTCATGTCTTTATGGGCATTCATAGCGATGGTAAACGCCTTTTTGATTTGTTTGGCATCATCTCCTTTGAGAACCGGCTTGGCAACTCTGAATAACTTTCTATATCTGGATAAAATTTCTTTTTTTTCTTTTTCTAAGGCATCCATAGAATGCTCTATCGGCAAAGGTGCTGCTTGCTCTGTCACTTCGTCCTCCTTTTTGTTTTGTTGTAATTGCTCAGAATAAATATAATAAAATGGGCATAAATGTACAAATTTTTTCTTGCTATTCTTGTTGATTTTTAGTCTGATGACGAAAAACAAGATACTTTAACTATTTCGTCGAAAAAAATTAAAAAAAAATCTTGATTAAATTGACAAAAGTTAAAATAATAACTACCTTTGCATCCCGAATAATTCAGGGCTTGAAGAAATTTCGAGTCAAATAAAATGCGGGCGTGGCGAAATTGGTAGACGTGCCAGACTTAGGATCTGGTGCCGCAAGGCGTGGGGGTTCGAGTCCCTTCGCCCGTACGAAGAACCCTCTGAACCTTGCTTGGTCAGGGGGTTTTTAAGTTTAAATCCGTCCGTTATTATTGAAAATGTATCACCTACATTTTTTACTAAAGTATTTTTAATAAATTCATTTAATTACCAATAAATTATCCTAAATGGAAACTACATTAGATAGAATTTCTTCTACCGAAGGCAGACTAAAAATTACACTTACAGAGGCTGATTATAAGCCAGAAGTGGATAAAAAAATCAAACAATACAGCAAGACCGCTCATGTCAAGGGATTCCGCCCGGGTATGGTTCCGAAAGAATATATTCAAAAATTGCACGGAAAAAGTATTTTGGTTGATGAGGTAATCAACATGGTTTCTAAAACCGTAAATACTTATATTTCTGATAATAAATTAAGAGTTGTAGGTGACCCAATGCCAGATAATGATGCAGCCAGCAACATTGATTGGGATACACAAAAAGAATTTACTTTTGAATACAAATTAGGTATTGCTTCTGATTTTACGGTAGATTTGACTACTTTGCCAAGTGTTACGGCGTATGAAATTGAAGTTTCAGATAATAAAATCGATGAAGCAATTGAAGATATTCGCAAACGTTTCGGAAGTGACATTGATGTGGAAGAAGTTGAAGCTGGTGATTTTGTTTTCGGTACTTTGAAACAAGAATCAAGCGAGTTTGAAGAAAAAAATGCAAGCATTCCGACTGACCGTGTAAAAGCTGATGCTCAACATATTTTCAAAGGTCTAGAAAAAAATAGTTCTGTTAAATTTGATATCCAGTCGATTTTTGAAAATTCTAAAGATTTAGGATTTGCCGTAGGAAGACCACAAGAGGAAGCAGAAACATTAAGCGGAGAATTTGAATTAACTGTAGAGAAAATCACTCGTAACGTTGCGGGAGAAATTAACCAAGAGTTGTTCGACAAAGCTGTTGGAGAAGGTAAAGTAAGTAATGAGGAAGAATTCCGTGCTGAAATTAAAAAAATCATTGGAGAAAACTATACTAGAGAAAGCTCGTATGTGTTGGATTACCAATTAGATAAATTATTACTCGATAATATTGCTATTGAGCTTCCAGATACTTTCTTGAAAGAATGGTTATTTACAATCAATGAAGGTAAATTCTCTCAAGAAGATATCGAAAAAGATTATGCCAATTTTGCAAAAGGTTTGCGTTTAGATTTAATTCGTGCTGAAATTGCTCAAAATAGCGATATTAAGTTAGAATATGCAGATATTTTGGCTGAAGTGAAAGCAGAAATGATGAACTATTTTGGCGGCTATACTTACGAAGGCATCGACGAAATTATCGACCAAATGGCTCGTAAAACCTTAAAAGAAAATAAAGACAACGCCGTGCGTCGCTATACAGACCTAGCTTTTGGTAAAAAAGTACGTGAGTATGTAAAAGCAAATGTAAAAACTGATGCTAAGCCTGTAACTTCAGATGAATTTACGGCAGCAGTAAACGACATTTACGCAGCATAAATCGGGGATTTATCAATCAGAATATACAAAAATAGGCTGTTCCGAAAGGACAGCCTATTTTGTTTTATCGATTCATAGTAAAACTACACCAACACATTACCAGTCATCTCACTTGGAATAGAAATTCCCATCAACGTTAATATAGTTGGGGCAATATCGCCTAATTTACCCGGTTTTACATCGTATCTATCGTGTTTGTCCACTACAATGCAAGGAACTAAATTCAATGAATGTTGTGTATTCGGCGATTTATCATCATTCAACATAAAATCAGCATTGCCATGGTCTGCAATCACAATAGAAGTATATCCATTAGCCAACCCTGTTTCTACCACTTGTTCCAAACATTTATCGACTGTTTCTACAGCTGCAACAACTGCCTCAAAAACTCCCGTATGCCCAACCATATCAGGATTTGCAAAATTCAGACATACAAAATCAACTTCACCTTTTTGTAATTCAGGCAAGATAGCCTCATCAATATCATTGGCTGCCATTTGTGGTTTTAAATCGTAGGTTGCCACATCTTTTGGAGAAGGACAAAGTAAACGACTTTCGCCTGCAAATGGTTGTTCATTCCCTCCTGAAAAGAAAAATGTCACGTGTGGGTATTTTTCAGTTTCAGCAATTCGGATTTGTTTTTTACCCGCTTTTTCCAAAACTTCCCCTAAAGTATTATTAAGATTATCTTTTTCATAAATAACTTTGACATTTTTATATGTTTCATCATAATTTGTCATTGTTACGTAATGTAAATGAAGGGCTTTCATTCCGAAATCAGTGAAATCTTTTTGGGTCAAAACCTCTGTAATTTCACGTCCACGGTCTGTTCTAAAATTGAAGCACATCACCACATCTCCCTCCTGAATTGTTGCTACCGGAGCTTCGTTCTCCACAATCACAATTGGTTTCAAAAACTCATCCGTAATGTCTTGATTATAAGAACTCTGGATGGTATCCGCTAGCTGATTGATTGTAATTTTAGTATCTGCTGTTCCATGAACCATTGCATCATAAGTCAGTTTGACACGCTCCCAACGTTTATCTCTATCCATTGCATAGTATCTTCCCACTACCGATGCCAATTTTCCGCCAGTTTGGTCAAGTGTAGCCTGCAAATCAGCTAAAAATCCTTTTCCGCTTTTAGGGTCGCAGTCACGTCCATCTGTAAAAGCATGCACAAATACATTTGATAAGCCAAAATCTCCGGCAGCCTTACACAAGCCCTTTACATGGTCGATGTGAGAGTGTACGCCACCATCTGATACCAAGCCAATAAAATGTACGTTCTTATTATTCGATTTAGCATATTCAAAAGCCTCTACCAAAGCCGGTTCTTTTGCCAATTTGCCTTCTTCTACTGCAATATTAATTTTCTCCAATTCTTGATACACGACTCTGCCTGCTCCCAAGTTCATGTGTCCAACCTCCGAATTTCCCATTTGTCCATTCGGTAAACCTACTGCTCGTCCACAAGCTTCTAATGTGCTGTTTGGATATTCTTGCATCAATTTTCTAAAATATGGAACATTAGCAGCGTCTATAGCCGAACGCCATTCTTGTCCTTTTTCAGGGATTCCCCATCCGTCAAGGATAATTAAAATTACTTTTTTGCTCATATTGATTTATTTTCTTTTGGTTAAAGACAACTCAAAATTAGTTATTTTTTTTTGAAGCTTATTCTTGTTTAGGTTTTAATTGATATTTTTCGATTAAAAAATCAACAAATGCACGATTGCTTCTCGAAACAATTTGAAAAACCTCCTCGAATGCACTATCTTGTTCGTAATATGGGTCAGGAACCTCACTAATTCCTCTGGTATCTGGGTCATGGTCTCGTAATAGAAATAATTTATCTGCGGCTGGAGGAAAATGTTTGGTCTTGAAATATAACTCATAAACATCTCTAAAATTAGCTTCATCCATTACTACAATATGCTGAAATTCATCAAAATCATCAAGGCTAATTTTTCGACCTCGATGAGTAAGACCTATCCCGTGTGAAAGTGCATTTTTGATAGTTCTTTTATCTGGAAGAGAGCCAATATGATAGCCAGCAGTACCAGCAGAATCACATTCGATACTGTTATTTAGACCTTTTTCTTCAATAATTTTTCGAAAAGTTGCCTCCGCAATAGGCGAACGACAAATATTCCCTAAACAAACAAAAAGTACTTTTATCATTATTTCAAATTATTTTTGATTGATAGACTGATAGACCTTTTCTCCTCCTAAGTAGGTATTGCTTACTTTCACCTCACGAAGTTGATTATTAGGAATTTTCATAATATCTTGTTCGAGTATCACAAAATCTGCCATTTTACCAGCTTCGATACTTCCCCTCTCCTTTTCTTCAAAATTAGCATAAGCACTCCAAATGGTCATTGCCCGCAACGCTTGTTCTCTACTAAGTGCATTTTCAGTCTGAAACCCACCTTCAGGATAGTTTTGTGCATCTTGGCGAGCTACGGCAGCATGAAACCCGAATAGTGGATTGATAAATTCAACAGGGAAATCGCTCCCGTTGGCAATCATTCCATTTTGCTTCAATAACTCTTGAAAAGCATAAGCCGTCTTAACACGGTTATCCCCCAATCGCTCATCTGCCCAATACATATCAGAAGTCGCATGAGTGCTTTGTACTGAAGGAATCACTGAATAATCACCGAATTTATGGACATCTTCCGTGCTGACTACTTGTGCATGCTCGATTCTCCATCGACGATTGTTTTTTTCTTTTAGTAATTTTCCATAAATATCCAAAATCAAACGGTTTGCAGAATCTCCAATACAATGTGTATTTGCCTGATAATCAGAATTATATATTTGAGTAAGGCTTGTTTCTAATTCTTTTGGACTCAACAATAAAAATCCAGTCTTATTCGGTTCATCACTATAAGGCTTTAACAAGCAAGCTCCACGAGAACCTAAAGCACCATCGGCATATAATTTGAAAGAGCGTACATTCAGGAAATCTGTTTTATAAATTCCCTTTTTGATGTAATAATCCAAGTTTCTAATTCCAAGCGAAACCATCACATAATTTCTGATTTTTAAGACACCTTCTTTATTCATCTTATCTATCAAATCAATGTCATCTTGATTCAATCCTGCATCAGAAACAGTAGTCAAGCCCACTTTGAAACATTCTCGTTGAGCATCAAGCAACATTTTTCTCTTTTCTTGAATCGTTGGTAAAGGCATTACTCGACGAGCAAGCCCCATCGCATTGTCTATTAAAATACCCGTCAATTGATTATTTTTTACTTCAACCAAGCCTCCATCTACTTTACTATTGATAGATATTTTTGCTAATTGAATTGCTTTTGAATTAATCAAAACAGCATGTCCATCAATGCGTGTCAGCAATACCGGCTTATTAGGAAATGCTTTATCTAACAAAGATTTATCGGGAAAATCTTTGTTTTTCCAATCATTTTGATCCCACCCTCTTCCAATAATCCATTGATTATTAGGATTTTTCTTGGCAAAATCCTTTAATCTTTCAATAATTTCTTCGTACGATTCTGTACCAACCAAATCGCATTGTGCCAACATTTGTCCAAATCCTGTATAGTGGCTATGAGGGTCATAAAAACCTGGATAAATTGCTTTACCATAGGCATCGACTTTGCTTTTGGCATCAAATTTATCTAAAAGTTCTCTACTACTACCGACGGCTACAAATTTTCCATTTTTTATGGCAAAAGCTTCATGAATTGAAAAATTATTATCAACTGTATAAACTTTGGCATTAAAAACCAATAAATCTACTTTTGTTTTTTGTGCAAAAGACTGAAAAAATGCCCCAAAAGTGATTAATAAAGTCAATAGGTGTTTAGGATGAATTTTCATAAGCGTTTATTTTTTATGCAAATTATAAAAAAAGCGAAGTAAAATAAACTTTTACCTCGCCACAAAATTTTCTAAAGAATACATTTACTTTATATTAGCCTTATCTAAAGCCTCCTGAAAAATACGTGCATTATTGGTGTGTTCTTGAAAAGTTTCTGCAAAATTATGATAGCCAGAAAAATCTTCTTTTGCACAAAAATACAAATAATTATGGTGTTCATAGTTCAAAACAGCATTCAGTGCATTAGGCTCAGGCAAAGCAATCGGGCCTGGGGGTAATCCAAGATTTTTGTAGGTATTGTAAGGAGAATTGATGCTCAAATGTTTATACAAAATCCGTTTAATGCTGAAATCTCCAACTGCAAATTTCACGGTTGGGTCTGCTTGTAATGGCATATTTGCTGTCATTCTATTGATATATGCTCCGGCAATACGAGGCATTTCATCGACTTTATTGGTTTCGGACTGAACAATTGATGCCAAAATTGCTACTTGGGTAGGAGTCATTTGAATGGCTTCCGCTTGCTTCAATTTCTCCTCCGTCCAATATTTTCGATATTCGTCGTGCATTCTTGCCATAAATTTTTCGGGGGTAGTTGTCCAACGAATAAAATAGGTATTCGGCAAAAACATACACATGATTGTACTAGTATCGAATCCGAATTTTTGACAAGTTTCAGGTGATTGAAGGAGTTTGGTAAGCTCTTCTGTTTTGAACTCAAATTTTCCACCCATTTTCTTTATTAAATCCGATTTTAGCCTCACATTATTAAATGTAAGCCTGACTTCATCTTGTCTGCCGTTTCTTAGTTTAGAGATAATTTCACGGTTACCAGAATTAGGTGGAATAATATATCGTCCAGGTCTCACTTTATCACGATATTTCATCAATTTTGTTAAAAATTGAAACGAAATTTCGTCCGTAATCATTTTGTTATGATGTAAAGAATCGACAACTGTTTTATAATTTGCCCCGGTAGGGATATACAGAACAAAGTCTTTTTTCCCATCAACATTCAGGTTAGCACTACTACTTACTTGCCAAAAATAGAAAGATAAAGTAGCAGCCACACTTGTACTGATAACTAAAGCGTATGCGATAAATTTTCTGTTTTTCAACATGATTGAGGTTTATTTAAGCTTTTCAATAATCTCGTCGATTGATAATTTATGTTGTTCTCCCGTATTCATATCTTTCAAAGTCAGAAGATGTGATTGTATTTCATCAGACCCAATAACAGCTACAAAAGGAATACTTTTTTTGTTGGCAAAATCAAATTGTTTTTTGATTTTACTTGATTCTGGATATATCTCGGCATTGATTCCAGCATCCCTTAATTTTTTCAATAGAGGCAAAGAATAAGCTTCCGCTTCAGCATCGAAATTAGTCAATAAAATTTGTGTCGTAACGGTTTGATTTTCGGGAAAAAGTTTCAATTCTTCCATTACATCAAAAATTCTATCCACACCTAAAGAGATCCCTACTCCCGATAAACCTGGCATTCCGAATGTCCCCGTTAAATTATCGTACCTTCCTCCTCCTGAGATACTTCCTATTTGTACACCATTAGCTTTTACCTCAAAAATAGCTCCCGTATAATAACTCAAACCCCTCGCTAAAGTAATATCTAACTGCATTTTATCAGTATTTAGTCCGAAATTTTCGACTAAATTCCATACTTTTTCCAATTCTTCAATACCTTTTTGGGCAATTTCTGATGATTTTAGCCAAGAACGAAGATTTTGGAATATATTTTCCTTGGAGTTAGATAAGCTAAAAATTGGTTCTAATTTTTGAATAGATTCTTCTGAAAAGCCTTTTTCAAATAATTCTTCAATGACTTTATCTTTTCCGATTTTATCTAATTTATCGATTGCTACGGTAAGAGCCACTTCACTTCCTTTCAAGCCAATCACTTCCGCAATACCACTTAAAATTTTACGGTTGTTGATTTTAATAGTAAAATCTTGAATACCAAGATTTGTCAAAATTTCCTGAAGCATCAAAACAATTTCAGCCTCACAAATGAGCGAATCCGTTCCGACAACATCTGCATCACACTGATAAAACTCTCGATAACGACCTTTTTGTGGTCGGTCAGCACGCCAAACTGGTTGGATTTGATACCTTTTAAAAGGCATCACTAAATCATTTCTGTTCATCACTACAAACCTTGCAAAGGGAACAGTCAAATCATATCGAAGTCCTTTTTCTGAAATTTTGAGAGTTAGTTTTTTAGCCCCTTCCTCAAGGTCAGATTGAGACAAATCTTTGGAGAAATCACCCGAATTGAGAATTTTAAACAAAAGTTGGTCGCCTTCATCGCCATATTTACCCATTAAAACTGAGAGATTTTCAATACTCGGCGTTTCGATAGGTTGAAAAGCAAATTTTTGAAACGTTTTTTTGATAGTATCAAAAATATAATTTCGTTTGACCATCACTGACGGGCCAAAATCACGTGTTCCTCTTGCTAAACTAGGTTTACTCATGCTAATATTGCTTAATTTATCATCAAAAAGGATACCTTTTTTGGGTAAACTTTATTTTGTCCCAAAAATAGTGTAAAAAAGTCATTGTTAATTATTAAATGTAAATTGATTTTTATAAATTTGCACCCTAATTCCGACAAAGCTCTGAGAATAAAAGGCTTAATTCGTATAAAAAATTTTTAATTCCCTGAAAATTTCAATAGAGATTCGAAAATAAAGGGGCTAAATACATAAAAAAATGGCAGTAACACAATTAAAAAGAAAAGCAAAAAGAAATCAAGCTGTTGCAAAAAACAGAGTTGCAGAAATCAAGCGTTTGTCATACAAAGTAGAGATTAAGCGTGTTGATGTTGAAGAATTGAAAGCTCAATTTGCTAAATAATAAAAAAGAGTTTCTTTCGAGAAACTCTTTTTTATTTCAATCTTGTTCCTGCGAAGTAGCCATTTTGGTAATAGCTAATTTCTTTCTTTTTTTATCTCTTTCTTTCAATGCTTTTTTAATTAATTTTTTGCTTTCTATTTTTGCTCTGAAAACAATCGCTTGTCCAAAAATACACAAACCGCCATTAATTAAAATCAAACTATAAGTTCCCAATAAAACCCACCGAGTAGTAGCCTGATTGGTATGTTTTAAATTACCAGCCTCACTGAATACAGACAATCCGAATCCAATCAATAAAAGACCAAGAATCGAGCAAATGATCCATTTAGTTCGTAAACTCATATTTTTTAATAGTCTCTTCCCTTGCGGTTTTTGTTTTTTTATTTCCATTTTCTTAATCTTTTAATAATTGGTGCTAAAATCAAAACAAAAATAACTAATTTTGGGCTAAAGTTTCAATAATTGGTTTTAATGTGGTTATAATTTATTTTTATTCTAAAAAAATTAGGATATTCTATTTGTAAACATCTTAAATTATGCTATTGTTTAGAACAAAAAATCATCAAATATGGGTCAAATTATAAGTTTTTTATTACGTTTTATTCCAAGAAAATACCTTCAATTATTCAGCCATATTCCACTGAAAATTTATACTTTTTTCCTAAAAGGTAACACAGTCGAATGCCCTGTTTGTGATGTTCAATTGAAGCGTTTTCTTCCTTATGGAAGATTAGTGTCGAGACCGAATGCCTTATGTCCAAATTGTTTGGCTCTCGAAAGACATCGTTTGATGGCATTGTACTTAAAAGAAAAAACTAATTTTTATACTGCTTCTAATTTAAAAGTACTTCATGTAGCTCCAGAATATTGTTTCATCGACCGATTCGAAACATTGAAAAATATCGATTATATTACTGCCGACATAGAATCTCCATTAGCGAAAGTAAAAATGGATATTCATCAAATTCCTTTTGAGGAAAATACGTTTGATGTTGCCATCTGTAATCACGTGATGGAACATGTCGAAGATTATCATTTGGCAATGCGTGAATTGTATCGGGTATTGAAACCTGGCGGATGGGCGATTATTCAATCTCCCCAAGATTTAACTAAAGCAACTACTTTTGAAGACCCTTCTATTACTGACCCGAAAGAAAGGGAAAGAGTGTTTTGGCAAAATGACCATCTCCGACTGTTTGGCAGAGATTATGGCAGGGTACTTGAAAAAGCAGGTTTTAAGGTTACAGACGATGATTTTGTGATGCAAATGCCCGAAAATCTTGTCAATCGATATGCTCTTCCGAAAGAAGAAATTATTTATTTTTGCCAAAAGCAATAAAAGTTCATCATACTTCATCAACCTAACTTATACAAAATAATCTATGAAATTAAACAATCAAGTGGTTATCGTCACAGGAGGAAATTCTGGTATCGGTAAAGCTACTGTCAAAGTATTGGTCGAACAAGGGGCAAAAGTAGTAGTAGCCGATTTATCGACACATTTAGAAGCAGAACTACAAGATTTAGGAGAAAAGGTTGCCTATATTCAAACCAATGTGATTGACATCAGTTCTGTTGAAAAAATGCTTGCTTTTACGCTTGAAACCTTCGGAAAACTGAATGTTTTAGTAAATTCTGCTGGTATTCTTGGTCCTCGTACTCGCACTGAAAAATATCCCGAGACTGACTTTGATAATGTTATGGCTGTTAATGTCAAGGGAGTTTGGAATTGTATGCGAGTAGCATTGAATTATTTTGTAGCTCAAAAAGCAGGAAATATTGTCAACATTGCCTCGGTTGCTGGTCATTTAGGAATGATTGGACATATTGCGTATTCGGCGAGCAAACATGCTGTGATTGGCATGACCAAAACTGCAGGTATTGAGTATGCCAAAGCAGGTATCAGAATTAATGCCGTTTGTCCAGGATTTACACAAACACCCATGCTTGAAGGGGCAGATACCGAAGATGCGTATCTTGAGGCTCTCAAACATGCAACTCCCATGAAACGCTTTGGAAAACCAGAGGAAATTGCTCAAGCAATTTTGTATTTGGCAAGTGACGATTCTTCATTTATGACTGGCCAAAGTATGATTTTGGATGGCGGTTTAATTTTACAATGATTTTAATGAAACAAAAGCATGAAAAATATATTTGATTTGAATGGTAAAGTTGCCTTAGTCACAGGAGCGAGCAAGGGGATTGGCGAAGGTATCGCAAGGATTTTTGCTCAATTTGGAGCAAAGGTAGTCATCAGTAGCCGCAAGCAATCCGATTTGGATACAGTTGCCAATGACATTATTGCACAAGGAGGCATTTGTACGGCTATTGCTGCCAATACTGGTGATATGAATCAGTTGAAAATATTGGTGGATACAACCATCGAATTGTATGGAGGTATAGATATTTTAGTAAATAATGCCGCCACAAACCCAGTCTTTGGCCCTTCATTAGATTGCTCAGAAGCGGCATTCGATAAAATCATGCAAATCAATGTAAAAGCACCCTTCGAGCTTTCTAAAATGGTTCATGCCAGCATGAAAGTTCGTGGTGGTGGTAGTATTATCAATATTAGTAGTATTGCTGGGCATACCCCCGACCCCGGTTTAGGTATGTATAGTGTCAGTAAAGCATCATTAAATATGCTCACAAAAGTTTTGGCAAAAGAATGGGGGCAAGATGGTATTCGGGTAAATGCCATTTGCCCAGGACTGATAAAAACCAAATTTAGCCAAGCTTTATGGGAAAATGATAAGATTTTAGATTATTTTACTAAACGATTACCGATTGCAAGAATGGGTTCGGTAGAAGAAATATCGCCAATGGCTTTGTATTTGGCATCAGAAGCTTCTGCTTATACAACAGGTGGTCTATTTTCGATTGATGGCGGTACGATTATTTAGTCATTTTCAAAGGCTTTAGGTCTAATTATTTCAGTATGAATATTTGTGTTGTTATACCAGTTTATCGAGTAAATCTTAGCCATTTTGAAGAAATTTCTTTGGCTCAAGCAGTAAAAATATTGGGTAATTATTCACTGATTATCATTAAGCCGAATAATTTGGACGTAAGCCCTATTTTAAAAAAATATCCTTCTTTACAAGTAGAAAATTTTGATGATTCTTACTTCAAAAGTACCTTGACTTACAATCATCTGATGCTTTCTGAAGAGTTTTATAAGCGATTTATTGCTTTTGAGTATATGCTGATTTACCAATTGGATGCCTTTGTCTTCAAAGATGAATTGGCAGAATGGTGTCAGCAGGGATATGATTATATTGGAGCTCCTTGGCGAATTGAAATAGATTTTGATTCTTATTGGAAAGAGTGTATTTGGCAATTAAAACGAAAAATAGCTATCTGGCTAGATTTAAAAGAAGAAAGATACGGGAAGTATGGTCCTAAAGAAATCATCTTGAAAAGAGCAGTCGGTAATGGTGGATTTTCACTACGAAAAATTAGTAAATTCTTGAGCTTAATTCCGGGTAATCAATCAAAAATCAACGAATATCTCCAAAAAGCATCCGAACATCCTGCCTATAATGAAGATATGTTTTGGTCTATTGAAATCAATAGGTATTTTTCAAAAATATCTATTCCGAATTGGAAAATTGCCTTAAAGTTTGCAGTAGAGCATCTGCCTGAAAAAGCAATTCGGCTGAATGGTGGTTTGCCTTTTGGTTGTCATGCTTGGGATATTTATGATACCGATTTTTGGAAAAAAGAAATTGAAAAATTTGGCTATCGTTTTGAAACCGAGAAACAATAAACAAATTCATTAAAATACTTATCAGTAACCGAGATAGGCAATTATCTCAACCTTATTTTAATTATAGTGTCTATGACAAAAAAAATCATTCTCGATACATCTGTAATTGGCGTGAGTTTTTACCACGATAAATCAAGAACTGGGGTTTTTCGGGTAGTCGATGAATTATTTAGGGGGATTCTGAACCAAACTGATTTGGAGCTGACCCTCTCTTCTGTCGAGCATTTACCGGAAATGATGAATTTTCTCAAAAAACATCATGCTACCCAAAATTTTGATTGGATTCATCGCTCACAAGATTTATCTTTATCAAAAATCGAGAATTCAGTTTTGGGGCTTTTTCCTTTCAAATCTCTCCCTCATAAGTTAGTTCGTGAGGTATTTTTGCGTACGAGGAATTTCAAAACACCCTATTTTCATTTAGACACTTCAAATATCAACCAATACGATATTTTCCATTCTCCCTTCTTGCCTATTCCTGAGGAGCTGAAAGGCTTGAATAAACCCACAAAGGTGATTACTATTCATGATTTTATTCCCTTAATTTATCCCGAATTTTTTGGCACTTGGAATAAAGTCATGATGGATAAAACCTTGAAAAGTATCGATGAATCTACTTTCCCGATTTGCGTTTCTGAATCTACCAAAAACGACCTATGCCGATTTGCTAAAATCGACCCTGAAAAGGTCTTTGTAGTGCCATTAGCTGCCTCTAAGGAGTATTTTTATCCCGAATTAAATAGAGAAAAAAGAAATACCATTTTACAAAAATACAATATTCCAAGCGACCAAAAATATTTCTTATCTTTATCAACTTTAGAGC
>JACCEC012194647.1_pt1 | contig 52814 bp, 48 predicted proteins | sample 7450121 | NCBI WGS metagenome assembly JACCEC01 (sample SAMN15323455, study PRJNA562643) | freshwater metagenome | isolation source: river surface water | place: USA:Blue River Watershed | collected 2017-08-18
AAATATCGTCAATGTTTAATTTGAAAGCAAACCACAACTTGCAAAGATGCCATTTGGCAGTTTCGTAAGTTGTGTTAAATATCGTCAATGTTTAATTTGAAAGCAAACCACAACAAGTGACTCTACGCTATTTATTAAATGTATTAAAGTTTAAATTTACCAAATCGCCCCGCATTACGTATATTTATTGTTGTATGCTGGTGTTCTATTTGTAAATCATTATTTAAGCAATATGTTTAACTTTAATCATTACCAAGAGTCAATATAAAAAAGCAAATAATTCTTGTCCTTAGAAAAAACAAAAGATGATTCCAAATCAGAACGAATCATAGATTTATATCCATATTTGCCATATTTAATATTTTCGCTACAATTTAAATCTTTTGACTCTTTTATAATATATTCAAATTTTGAGATTTCTAACTTTACAAAACTAGTGTCATTTCTAAATCTGTTTTCAATTTTTTTTACTTGATTTTTATTAACTCGAAATATACAAACTGCGCTAAAGTCGCTTCCTCCAGGACCTATGCCAAATATCGTGTCTTGTTTGCAATAAACATTTAATTTTATGTTTCGTAATGAAGAATGACTCTCAAAATGCTCATTATAAAACTTTTTATCGACAATCATAGGGCCAGGTGCAAGCACAGGTGTAAGCGCTATCAGACAAAATACAGGGAGGAATGCATATATTAGCAAATAGACAACTAATCTATCCCATTTCTTCAACCTAATTGTATATACCACAGGGGCAATCATTATTATAATTGCAACTAATACTAAACCTAATGCTCCAATAAAGGCCTCGTAACTAAATGCAATTAAACTCAATCCAAGTGTGGCAATAATGCAAAATAACGTTAATAGTGGTTTGGTAATTATACTTCGTATTATATTCATTTTACTTGATTTTTCATTTTGAAAATCCACAAAGTGAACAGGCTTTGTTGCATGGATACTTAACAATGGTCAAATATAGTAAATTACAAAAAATGTACAATGATGAATTATGTTATTCGATTGAAAATATCCATAAGGCATATCTGTCACACAAAGTAGAAGTAGATTTGAACAATACGTCTTGGCTTCATTTGAAAGCAAAATTTACAACAAGCGAAACGACATCCGATGGTGAGGGCAAGGACCAAACTCACGGATTCCTGCGCGGTGAAGAGGAGTAGGATACCCTACATTTTTTTCCCAACCATAGTGAGGAAACTCCACCGCCAAACGCTCCATGAGGTCGTCGCGGTAAGTTTTGGCCAATACCGAAGCCGCCGCAATACTCATAAACTTGGCATCGCCTTTGACAATACAAGTGTGAGGAAGAAACGGATAAGGCGTAAAGCGATTTCCGTCGACCAACAAATGCTCCGGGCGTACCAACAACTGGTCAACGGCGCGGTGCATGGCCAAGAAACTCGCTTTAAGGATATTAATTTTGTCAATTTCTTCGTTAGATACTTCCGCTATAGCCCACGCCAAGGCCGCCGCTTTGATGTCATTCCGTAGGCGTTGGCGGTGAGCTTTATTCAATTGCTTCGAATCGTTGAGCAGTTCGTTTTCGTAGTTTTTCGGCAAAATCACCGCCGCCGCTACCACAGGCCCCGCTAAGCAGCCTCGCCCTACCTCGTCGAGGCCAGCTTCGGTAAGTTCGGGATGATAGAAAGGCTTAAGCATACATTGGGTATTTTGGTCAGGCGGGCAATTTACGTATTTTTGTTTCGAGGTTATTCCTCCTCTTTATTTTTTACTATGCGCCTTATCGTGTTGTTTTTTCTTTTTTGTGGTTCACTTTACGCCCAAAAAACTCCCGGCGATACCGCTAAAATCTCCTCAACGATACTTACCAGTCGCCCTGAGTTGTTTCCCGATACAGCCGTGTACCGTATCAAAGTTGGCGATCGCTTGCGCATTCGTAGCCTCAACGCCCTAGAAATTATTTTTCCTCAAAGTGGCAACATCGCGGTGGCCTCCACCCCAATGTCGTGGGGTCAAACAGGCAACACTTCGGCCTATTTGATTACCGTCGACCGCAACGGCCAAATCGTATTACCCCAAGTCGGGCGCGTCAAAATCGCAGGCTTATCGAAACTGGAAGCCATCGAGGCCATTGAGCGCTATTACAAAAATCTTATCAATGACCCTATTTTTGACATCGAAATCACCAACCTTCAAATCAGAGTGCTCGGCTCGGTAGCGCGGCAAGGAATGATTATTCTTGAAAACGAAAAGCTCACCCTGGGCGAAGTCATCGCTTTGTCGGGAGGGGTTGACTTTGGCACTGCCGACAAAACCATTAAGCTCATTCGTACACGTTCGGGGCTTCAACAAGAAGTAGAGTATGACATCCGAAACTTGGGCGACCCTGCCGTGGCCAATATTCCAGTGTTTGATGGCGACTATGTATTTATTCCGCCTTCAAAAGGGAGTTTACGTTCCATCAAAAACCAGCGAATAAGCAGCATTCTATCGCCTATTTCGCTAGGTCTTAACGCCTTGGCTGTGGTTTTGAGCTTATACATTTCACTTCGATAGTTCCGATGTTTTCGTTTTTCAAGCGTAAACCATCTTCTCCTAGCCTCTCATTTTCGTTGGGCTTTATGGAAAGTGACTGGCACTGCCATCTCCTTCCAGGCATTGACGACGGCTCGCCCGACGAAAACGTGACCTTAGAAATGCTGCATGAATACGTGCAATTAGGCATCAAAAAAATTGTCGCTACACCGCACGTTCGGGCCGATTATTTCAAAAATACCGTCGATACCATTCAAGCCGCCGCCGCAAAAACCAACGCGCTCATTACAACTCATTCGTTACCTTTGACGCTAGAAGCATCGGCGGAATACTATGCCGATGAAAACTTCCTACAGCTTATCGACGACAACCAGTTACTCCCCATCGAAAATCAATACATCTTATTTGAATTTTCGATGCAAGCTCCCAGTCTTTGGACATCTAAACTGATTGATAAAATACACCAAAAAGGATACACCCCGCTGTTGGCTCATCCTGAGCGTTATCGGTATTGGCACGGGAAGCCTCGTGAATGGCAGCAGTTGAAAGACAGAGGAGTGTATTTTCAACTTAATCTCCTTTCGCTGCTGGGCCAATACGGCTCAGCCGAACGAAAAACGGCCGAGCAATTGCTCGAAAAAGATTATTATGAGGCATTGGGCACCGACGCACACGGCCTCCATCACTTACAAAAATTGAAGGATGTGAATCGAAATCCGCACTTTGACTCGTTACAACAATTACCTTTGCTCAATCGTTTGGGGTAAATCAATCCGAGGAAAACAGCGATTATGCAAAACGGGAACTGGAATCAGCCACAAGATAGATACACTGAAGTATCTGCTGACTTTGACGTCAAGCAGATTCTCAAAGTCATTCTAAGTCGCTGGTACTGGATTGTAGGAGCGCTCGTTTTGGCTGTCGGCGGGTGTTTTATTTTTCTCCAAATTGCCCATCCTCGGTACGTGGCAGAAATGGTGTTGAAATACAACGATAAGCAAACCGAACTCGACGAGCTCAACCGCCTCATTCAGCCCGATGCCGCTAACCAAGAATACCTCACGGAGCGCTATGTCATCAAATCGGAAGAAGTCATCAACGGTGCCATCAAAAAGCTAAATTATCCGTTTACTTTTTACCGTGAGCTTACCTTCCGCCGCGACGACGTGTACCCCTACCAACCCTTCACGTCCCAAATCATTTCCTACGACCCCAATAAGTTTCGATTTGGGTTGTTTGAAATCAAAAAATCGGGGCAGATTACCTACAAAACCGAAGATGAAACCGAAAATATCAGCTTTGATTTATCGAAAGATACCCTCGTTTCGGTACAGGGGCTTGCTTTTAGTGTAAAATTCGTTGAGCGCCTCACCCAAGATTACCTCTTTACCTACAACGACATCAACGACCTTCGTGGCCGCCTCGATGGCCCCATCAAAGTCAAAGAAGAAGAGGCCAACTTGCCCATTCTGAATGTTTCGTTTACGTACTACAATCAGCAGTTTACCCAAGATTTTCTTCAAAAACTCATTGAATCGTACGAAGAATACAACCTTGGGCAAAAGAAAAGGTCGTCTAACCTGACCATCAATTTTATCCAAGACCAGATTAAAATTTACGCATCTGCACTTCAAAAAGCCTCTTCAGAGCTCGAACGGTACAAACAACGCAGTTCGGTTCCTAGCTTACAGGCTTCGATGACCGATGTGATGGGACAAATGGCCCAATTTGAAACCCAGAGAAATACACTCGAAATTGAAAAATCGTACATTAACCTTCTCGAACAAAGCCTTAGCAACCGTTTTGAACCCGTCAATGTAGGAAGTATTGGGCTTGACGGAACGAGCGACGGAATGCTCCTCAAACTGGTCAACGATTTGAATCGCTTAATCCTCGACCGCAAAGCCTACATCATTGGCAAAAATTTGAGCGTAAACAACCCAATTGTCAAAGCTGCCGACGATGAAATTACACGGGTGCGTGAGCAGATTGTAGCCAACATCAAGGTACAACGCCAAAAAAACGAAAGTACCCTGCGGATTATCAATCAAAATTTAAGTCTGCTCAAAAACCGAATGAACGCACTGCCGTCGGTGGAACGTGAGTTGGGCTACCTTCAAAACGACCGCGATGTCAACGAGAAAATTTATCTTTTACTAATCAACAAAGAAATCGAAACCTCAATTGTTAAGGCGGGGGTTTTGCCTTCTTTTACGGTACTTACTCGGGCATTTGCGTATCAAATATACCCCCAAGGAGCTCGCTTACTTACCGTATCGCTGGTGTTGGGATTACTGATTGGGGTAGGTTCCATCTTTTTAGCGCGTTTTGCCAATAATAAATTCACAGAAATCACAAAAATTGGATCGAGCGAGCGCGTAAATTTGTTGGGGCTTATCCAGCGTTTTCCGCATAAAATTTCTCAAAACGAAAAAGATTTGTTGCACTTTTTGGAAAACCGCTCGTTGTTTTCAGAATCCATCAACAGCATTCGTACCAATTTGAGTTTTCTTACCGATACCCCAAGTTCACAAGGAAAGCTCCTCGTGATTACTTCCGAGCTCTCGGGCGAAGGGAAGTCGTTTTTGACACTCAACTTGGCCACTTCGTTGACCAAAATTAGCAAAAAAGTGTTAGTGGTAGTATCCGACTTGAGACGGTCAAACATGCACCGTTTCTTCAATCATAACAACAAAGTAGGGCTCAGCACCTACCTTTCGGGAAAAGTAGAAGATTACCACCAAACGATTCATCATTCGGTTATCGAAAATCTCGACTTTATTGCGGCGGGGCCATCGCCATTTAATCCTACCGAATTGATTCAAAACGAGCGTTTCGAACGCTTCATTGAACATGCCCAACAAGAATACGACTTTGTGTTGGTCGATACCGCCCCCGTTGGGTTAGTTTCCGACAACGTACCTCTACTCAAGAAAAGCGATTTGGTCGTTTATATTATCCGCTGGTTGTATTCTCATAAAGAATCATACTTGTTGGTCAATCAAATTGCCGAAGAATACAAAATCAAAAATGTGGGGGTCATCATCAACGATTTTTACAAAGATGACCTATACGCCAACCTCATGCCCGCCGCTTATTATTCATCGAAAGGCTACGGCTACAAACAGACCTACGATTACTACGGCAAGAAAAATAACTATTACCATAACGAATCTCCATCTCGTTCTTTTTGGAAAAAAATGACAGGGTGGGTAAAAAAAGGCAAATAGCGAACTCTCACACTTTCAACGTTTTTTTTACCTGAAGAGAATCTTTTGGCACTGTTGTTGACAAGCAAAAAAGCGAAACTCGTCAAATAGGGGTCGTCCCACATAAAAAAAGGACGAGTTCTTTTTGAGTTTCAAGAGTTTTCCTAATTTTGCACTCCAATTTGAAAATTAATAGTAATGAGCAATAACGACACAGATTCAGGGCTTAACTTTTTAGAAAGTCCAGAAGGTTTGGCAGGTGAATTGACCAAATTTGAAAAAAGCATCGAAAAAAACCGCAATATTTTTGTAATTGCAGGCGGTGCGATTGCCGTTGCACTAGCAGGCTGGTTCGGATATAACTATTACGTAAGTAGCCAAGACGAGCAAGCCCAAGCTGCTTTGTTCGCTCCTGTTTTCGCATTTGAGTCAGACTCACTAAATAAAGCCCTCAAGGGAAGTGCAGGAAACCCTGGATTAACCAACATCGCCGATGAATACGGTTCAACACCAGCAGGAAACCTTGCTCAGTTTTACGCAGGAGCTGCTCTGTTGAAACAAGGCAAGTTTGACGAGGCTATCGAGCGTTTGAAATCTTTTAGCTCCTCTGATTTGTTGGTTCAAGCACGCGCTTACTCACTTATCGGTGACGCCTACATGGAGAAAAACAACGTAGACGAAGCGATCAGCGCTTACCAAAAAGCTGTTGATTACAAGCCAAATGCTTACTTCACTCCTTCGTACATGATTAAGCTAGGTATCGCTTACGAAAAAGCAAAGAAAAATACTGAGGCTATCGAAGTATACGGCGAGCTTATTGAGAAGTATCCTCAGTCTTCAGAAGTACTAAACGCGAAGAAATTCAAGAGTTTCCTCGAAAGCGCGGCTGAATAAGTACAATATGAAAAATCAAGGAAAAGGATAAGGCTGCTATGGCTTTATCCTTTTCCTTTTTTAGAACAATACAATCATTTATTTTTTACTGATTAACAACGAAAACTATGAGTTTGCTAACCGTTGGGTCGGTTGCTTTTGACGCTATCGAAACCCCTTTTGGAAAAACCGATAAAATCGTAGGTGGCGCAGCTACTTATATCACCCTTACTGCTTCGTATTTCACCAAAAAGAACAACATTATCGGGGTTGTAGGGGGTGATTTTCCAAAAGAAATGATTGAAACCCTAGAACAACACGGCGTCAACACCGAGGGCTTGGAAATCAAACCCGAAGGAAAAACATTTTTTTGGTCGGGCAAATACCATAACGATATGAATAGCCGCGATACGTTGGACACTCAGCTCAACGTGTTTGGCGATTTTGACCCGATCATTCCTGCTTCTTACCAAGATTGTACTTACTTGATGTTGGGTAACATGGTGCCAGCCCTTCAAATGGCTGTTCTCGACCGCCTCAACAACCGACCTAAGTTTGTGATGCTCGATACCATGAACTTGTGGATGAACATCGCCCTCGAAGACCTCAAAGCGGTGATTGCCAAAGTAGATTGCTTGACCGTCAACGACGAAGAGGCTCGTATGCTTTCGGGCGACTACTCGTTACGTCGGGCGGCAAAAACCATCATGGCGATGGGGCCTAAAACACTCATTATCAAAAAAGGAGAACACGGTGCGTTGCTTTTCCAAGGCGATGAAGTATTCTTCTGCCCTGCGTTGCCGTTGGAAGAAGTATTTGACCCAACAGGTGCGGGCGATACATTTGCAGGTGGATTTATTGGCTACTTGGCAAGCACCGACGACATCAGCTTTGGCAACATGAAACGTGCGATTGTGTACGGTTCGGCAATGGCTTCGTTTTGCGTAGAGAAGTTTGGGGCAGAGCGCATCATCGATCTTACACAAGAGGAAATCAACGCTCGCGTTCAGGAGTTTGTACTTTTATCGACGTTTCATATTTAATAATTAGTACGGAGAAAATCCCGCAATAACCATGAGTATTCAACTTCCACGCCGCCCTCGGCGCAATCGCCAGTCGGCAGCTATACGCGCTTTGGCGCAGGAAACTACCGTATCTGTCAATGACCTCATTTACCCAATGTTTATCGTAGAAGGGAGTGGCGTACAGAGCGAAGTTAAATCCATGCCAGGCATTTTCCGCTATTCGCTTGATACTCTTTTAGAAGAGCTCAAAGAAGTAACCGATTTGGGTATTAAGTGCATCGACTTGTTTCCCAATTATTCGGAAGATAAAAAAGATAAATACGCTACCGAAAGCTACCGAGAGGGCACTCTTTACCTCGATGCCCTGAAAGCCATCAAAGACAAGTTCCCCGACTTAGCGTTGATGACCGACGTAGCGATGGACCCTTACAGCAGCGACGGGCACGATGGGTTGGTCGAAAATGGACGCATCCTTAACGACGAAACCCTCGAAATTTTGGCCAAAATGGCTGTGGCTCAAGCTCGCGCAGGGGCGGATATCCTCGGCCCCAGCGATATGATGGATGGCCGCGTGGGTTATTTGCGCCAAGCTCTTGATGCCGAAGGATTTACCAACGTGAGTATTATGTCGTACTCGGCCAAATACGCCAGTGCATTCTACGGGCCTTTCCGCGATGCACTCGACTCTGCGCCACGTTTTGGTGATAAAAAAACGTACCAAATGAATCCTGCCAACGTGCGCGAAGCGCTGATTGAGGCTGAACTTGATTACCAAGAAGGGGCTGATTTTTTGATGGTCAAACCTGCATTGGCCTACTTAGATGTCATCAAAACGTTAAACCAAAACTTTGACTTGCCGATTGCGGCCTACAACGTTTCGGGTGAATATGCGATGATTAAGGCCGCTGCCCAAAACGGCTGGCTCGACGGCGACCGTGCCATGTTGGAAACCCTTATGTCGATACGCCGCGCAGGTGCAAAAATAATTTTGACGTACTTTGCCAAAGAATTTGCACGCTTACAAGCGTAAAGTGCTACAATTTTCGCCTTTTCTGTGCGTTTAGTGAGAAGTTACGCCCAAGCTAATACAGGGCGAGGCTTTTTACTCTTAGCTATAAACTTGATTAGAAAGATGAAAAAACTCATTGGGTGCGTGCTGTTACTGATGGTGGGGTTAGTAGGCTGCAAAGAAGATGCTCCTCAGCCTAAAAGTATTTCTGATGTGTTGCTAGACCAGCAGGATTTAACCATCCTGCGCGCAGCTATCAACCACGCAGGACTGCAAGACGCGTTTAAAACCAGCACAGTCACACTGTTTGCTCCTAACGATGACGGTTTTAAAGCATCTGGCTACGCTAATACGGACGCTATTACGTCACTTCCTCCTGAGCAGGTACGAGCTATGATTATGAATCACGTCATTCCTTCGTCATTGCCTGTGGCGTCGATGCCGCAAGGATTGAACAATCCTGTGAAAATGATGTCAGGAGCACGGTTATTTTTATCTAATACTGATGGCGTTCCGTACCTCAACCAAGGGAAAAGTACGCTCTCAAACATATTGGCCAATAATGGCGTCATTCACGTCATCAATCGGGTCATTCCTAAGCCTACGCAGTCGTTGGCACAAGTCATTAAAAACACAGCCGAATTTAGCCTGTTTCGGCAAGCAGTACGACGTGCCATCGCGGGCGATCCTCGTTTGGCGACTTTCTACGCCGATACCCTTGGTTCTTTCCCCGTTGACCCTGCATACACGATGTTTATTCCCACCAATCAAGCGATGGTAGCAGGAAAACTGTCGCAAGCGGAAATCAACACCACCAGCCCTATTGTACTGGCACGCATTGTGTCGTACCACATTGTATTGAGTCGGTATTTTTCTACCCTAATGCCCAGCGGAAACATGGCCATGTTTGATGCTTCGTTCACAACGGTGGTTGACGCGAAGCCCGCAGGCATTAAAATAACGGGCCGTGGCAACCCCACGCCACCCGCCAATGTCACCAAAACCGACGTCACGGCCACCAACGGACTTATCCACGTGATAGATAAAGTTTTGATTCCGTGAGGTGGGAACGTAAATTTGTAAAAAATTGTATAAAACGTACTGTCCATTCATTCACGAACGCATGAAAAGTTTTGTAGTTGCTATTCTGCTAAGCGCCGTTGCTTTTACGGGCTTCATAAATAATCATACCTCTGAACAAAACGAAGGAGGAAGTACGAAGTTTCGCTACCGTGCACTTGCGGGAAATAATCCTGTAAAGATTTCTTGGGAGACGCTCCGTGATGTGACTTTCAAGAAAAAATGGTACCCCGAAGAGTCGGTTTATATGTTGTACCCTACGTTTGGCCCCAACATTAATAAACTGAACGGGAAAGAGATTTTATTGACGGGATACGTGCTCCCTATCGACGCCGAGTCGAATCTGTACGCGTTGTCGGCTTTTCCGTTTAGCGCCTGTTTCTTTTGCGGGGGCGCGGGGCCTGAATCCGTTGTAGGGTTGAAATTTAAGAAAAATGGCCGCAAGTTTAAAACCGACGAGCGCCATACCATGCGTGGTATTTTAAAGCTCAATGCTGATAACATCTACGAATTGAACTACAACATCGATGGCGCCGAAATCGCCGACGAATAAGCACCCTCATTGATTTTTTGTACCCCCAAAAACATACGTCTTTGGGGGTATTTTTTTTGTCTTATCTCACTGATTGAACCGTAATCCTCACATCCGTATTCCGCCCTTTATCATCGCTGCACGAGATTTTTACTTTGCCCAGCGGTGGGGTGACAAAAAGCGGTTTTTGGGGCGAAGTTTTTTGGTACAAACGGTCGTTGAGGTACCAATACACTTCTTTTACGTCGTTGGCAGCTTGGCAGGCCAATTGTAACTGTTGCCCTTCCAGAAAATACTCACTGCCGTCGTTGGGGCTGATAATCACGGGCGCGCCCACCTCTAGTACCCGCGTGCAGGCGGGGTTGTGCGGCGGTATTTTGGCGTAAGGAACGCGATTGAGCTCGTAGTACGCAATGAGTTCGGGGGCGAGGTTGGGATACAACTTTTTGACATAACCACTGTCGGGTAAGCACTCCGTGCAGTACGAACACTGCCCCACAGAGTCGGTAAACACCCATTTTAAGTGTTGGCATTTGCGCGTCGAAGACACGCCCATAATGGCATAGTCGAGGAGTTGGTGCGTGCAAAACTCGCTCGGCACGTCGCCGCTTTCGGCACACACTTTTCGCCGAACCACGTCAGGCGCTGATTTGAACCAACCCGTAGGAGAGTTGTAGTCGAGGGTGTTAAAAATATCAAACAACAGAGGCGTGGCAGTATTAGCACCGTTGAGTTCAGGCACGCCCGCTCCCGAAAAATTTCCCACCCACACCCCTACCGTAAAACGGCGGTTGTAGCCAATGCTCCAAGCATCTTTTTTGCCGTACGAAGTACCCGTTTTCCACGCAATGCGCGGCAAATGGTAGGTATTATCAAAATTATTGGGCAAATCGGGGCGCGTTACTTGCGTCAGGATGTTGGTGATGAGGTACGTAGCCTCGGGGGAAATTAACCGCTCCCTAACTCCCTCAGAACGTTGCGGGTTAGTAACTTGTTTACCCCCTTCTCCTTTCAAGAGAAGGGCAGGAGATGAAGTTAACTTTAATTTATCATCCAACGTATAATGCAGCCCCTTCAATTGCCCTTCGTGAGCAAAGGCGGCGAAGAGGCGGGTAAGTTCTTCGAGGGTAACACCGCAGCCCCCCAAAATCATTGACAAGCCCAATCCCGTCGATTGTTTTTTGACAGTTTGGAAATCAGCTTTTTTAAGGTATTCAATCAATAGACTGGGTGTCAGGTCGCTGAGAACTTTCACGGCGGGAATGTTGAGGGAGTTCGCAAGGGCGAACTCAACGGTCACTTTGCCGTTAAACCTTCGGTCAAAGTTTTCGGGTTCAAAACCCCCAAAATTGGCCGGAACATCGTTGAGCGTCGTCTTAGGTGTAATCAACCCTTTGTCAAACCCCACGGCATACAGTAAGGGTTTCAGCGTACTGCCTGGCGAGCGAACCGCCCGTACACCATCCACTTGGCCGCCGTCGTAGGGGTTGTTAAAATCAGCCGACCCTACGTAGGCTTCCACGTTCATGGTTTCGTTGTTAATCACCACCACTGCCGCGTTGTGGATGTTTATGCTCCGCAGGCGATTCACGTAGTTACGGGTCAATTGCTCAGCCTGAGTTTGGCGCGCAAGCACGAGGGTACTTCGGACGATAGGAAGTTGGGGGTATTGTTTACACAAACGAATCGCCAAATGCGGTGCCAATTTCGGCGCCTCCCGACGCTCAGCGCGGAGAGGTTCGCGCAGGGCATCTTCAATCACTTTCGAGTCAAACAACCCCGCCTTGGCAAAACGTCGCAGCCATTTGTTCCGTTCTTGTACGATGTAGGGATTTTTTCGCCCCAAACGTAAACTGGAAGGACGGTTGGGGATAATCGTCAGCGTTGTAATTTCGGCCAAACTCAACACTTGGGGCAACTTTCCAAAATACAACATTGAGGCCGATTTAATGCCTTCTACGTTGCTGCCGTACGGAATCAGGTTGAGGTAAAGCTGTAAAATTTCGTCTTTGGAATAATGCCATTCGAGCTGCATTGCCCGCAGTATTTCGATAATTTTACTTCTGTAGGTACGTTTGCGGGGTTCGAGCAGGCGCACCACCTGCATCGTAATGGTCGATGCCCCCGACGTCCGCCTCCCCGTTGTGAGGTTTTTGACCAATGCCCTTCCTACCGACACGGGATTGATACCAAAGTGGTAATAAAAGTAGCGGTCTTCTTTTTGGAGAATGACCTGACGAAATAGGGGCGTAATCTCATCTAGCTCGGTATAAAGTCGCCATTTGTCTTCTTCGTTGAGGAAGGCGTGAAGTACTGTACCGTCCGAGGCCGTCACTAAGGTTGAGTAGCGGGGAGTTAACCGAAAAGGAAAGGCTAAATCAATCACTAACAACACAATAAAAAAGCTCGCAGGAAGCCAAAAAGCCCGTTTTTTTGCCATACTCAAGGCACTTTCCAACAACTGTTTGGTGGTTTTAAAGGGCATGACAAAAACAGCGTTAAACTTCTTCCAACAGCGTTCTAAAAGCCACGTATTTATTAACGTAACGGTCGTGGTGCTTTTGTTGAAACTCCGACGAATGAAGTTGTTGGTACGTAAAATAGTTTTCCATTGCAGGGAAATAATATTGGCAAGAATAAGTTACTCCTCCGTTGTCTATTTCGGTCAAAAGGCGAAGTAATTTACTACTTTCGGGCAGTCCCGTCGCCATTACTTCAGGCATATGTACGGCTTTCATCCACTCCAACCAGTCCTGTTCGATTGCAGGGTCAATGTTGACTGTGACGCTATACAGAATCATATTTATGTTTTTTTTGTTTTAATTATGGGTGCAATATTTAAAAAAATGAGCAGCTTTTCGGTACCAAAAAAAAATAATGTTCAAGCCTTGGGGACTTCGTCAGGAAATAGTAGCTTTAGTCAACACATTCGTTCCTCCGAATTTAGACCCTTTCCCATGGACTACAAAACACTCCGCGAATTGGTCAGACAGGGTGAAGGAAAGCACATTGAGTTTAAACTCAAGACCAATCACCCCGAAAAAATTGTCCGCGAAATCGTCGCTTTTGCCAATTCGGGCGGAGGTTATCTCTTTATCGGAGTAGGAGACGACCGCAGCATTAAGGGCCTCAAATACGCCGACGAAGACGAATACCTGCTCGTACGAGCCATTGATAAATATTGTTCTCCTGGCATTGAGTACGAGATTGAACGAATTTCGATTGGGGACGAACGTGACGTTTTAGTATTTACCATTTTGCCGAGCCCCAAGCGACCTCACTACGTTTTACAACCCGCCGAAACGCCCGTGGCTACGGCCAAATCATCGGCAAAGACATCACCTCAAAAGAGCCATAAAACCGCGTCGACTTCCCCTAATTTAGTCAAAAAAACCTATATCCGCGTAGCCGACCGCTCGATTCAGGCGAGTTGGGAAATGCGCGAAATCTTGCGCCGCCAAGACGACGACCGTAACGTTAAGTTTCAATACGGCGACAAAGAGCGCAAACTTATGCAGCACTTAGACCAGCACCAGAGTGTGACAGTGGCGGACTTTGCAAGTGTTGCAGGAATTTCGCGAAATATCGCCTCAAAAACCCTCGTACTGCTCGTATTGGCCAACGTTCTGGATGTTCATCCCGACGAAACCGTTGACCGTTTTACGGTACACGCCTAGCCTAAAAACAAAATCCGCTTTCTCTAAAAAAGAAAGCGGATTCATATACTACCTAAACCTCTACCATTATATACTTTCGATGTTACTAATCCAATTTAGTCACATTGAATGTTGTACTAATAAAACTTCATTGAATAGGAAAATGTTCGCAATCTTAGACAAATTTGTAAAAAAGTTTGCGAATAGTCGGCTTGTAGGTAACCCTTCAGAGCTATTACTTACCCACCAAGTTGCTCTTACGATAACCGTAACCAAAATAGATAACCAATCCAATACTTAACCAAATCAAGAACATGACCCAATTCGAGACACCCAATTCGGTCATTAGGTACAAGTTGGTTAAAATTCCCAAAACGGGGAGCAATGAGAAATTTTGGAGAAAACTCGCAATGCCTAATACCAACCACGACAACCACAATACAATCAACAACGGTTTTTCGGTAAGGTGTTCTACAAAACCACCCTGCGAATAACTCCAAACCAGCGCCACAATCAGCAAAGCCCCTACCGTGTATTTGCCGCTTACGTAAGGCACTTTAAATTTAGAAGGTGTTTGTTGCTTATCGAGGTACAAAATACCCGCACACACAATAATAAACGCAAACAACGTACCCACACTTGTAAGGTCAGTAACAAACTTCATATTCATAAACAACGAAGGAATAGCAACCAGCACCCCCGTCAAAATCGTTGAAAATGAAGGTGTTTTGTACTTAGGGTGAATTTTACCAAACGACTTTGGCAACAATCCATCGCGGCTCATCGTCATCCAAATCCGTGGTTGGCCAATTTGGTAGGCCAACAGCGCACTCGTCATAGCTACCACGGCACTCACGGCAATAATCCCCGACAAAGACGATAAAAACGACTTCTGCCAACCTACTGCATTTTGAGAAACACTTTTGAATACGTAGGCCAACGGGTCGTCCACTTTAAGTTCTTTGTGCGACACCATGCCGTTCAGAACAAGGGCAATTGTTACGTACAAAATGGTACAAATGATGAGCGAATAAATAATCGAACGGGGCAAGTCACGCTGCGGATTTTGGCATTCTTCGGCGGTTGTCGAAACCGAATCAAACCCGATAAACGAGAAAAACACGGCCGATACACCAAGCAATACGCCATTCATACCATTGGGTGCGAAAGGCTGCCAGTTTTCGGGATTTACGTAAAAAGCCCCAATAATAATAACTGCCAAAATCACAATTACTTTGAACAATACCAGCGCATTACCCGTAGTACGCGATTCTTTGATGCCGATGTAGGCCAATACCGTAATAAAAACTGTTACTAATGCCGCAGGAATATTCATCAATACCTTAAGTCCGCCAATGATAGGCGCCGTGCGAAAGGCTTCTTCTTGCGCTATCAAACGTGGATTAGGAACTCCGCCTGCCTTGACAACTTCCTGAAATTCATTAAATCCATCGCGAGCTGATACATAATCAGTAGCTAAGTATTCGGGAAAATGAATACCAAAGCGTTCTAACATTTCCATAAAATACCCCGACCAACCGATGGCAATCACCATATTACTAACGGCGTATTCCAAAATCAACGCCCAACCGATAATCCAAGCCAATAGCTCCCCAAACGAAACATAGGTATAGGTATAAGCACTTCCACTGACGGGAATCGTAGAGGCAAATTGAGCATAACACAAACCCGTAAACGCACAGGCAAAAGCGATAAAGACAAACAAAAGCGATACCGCCGCCCCACCGTCATAGCTGGCGTTTCCGATGGTACTAAAAATTCCTCCTCCAATGATGGCCGCAATTCCAAACGAGGTCAAATCTTTTACACTCAATACTTTGGCCATACTACCGTGGCCTTCTTCGCCCTTTTTGATGTCGTTCAAAACTTGGCTTACCGATTTCTTTCGAAAGAGAGAGTTACTCATCGTGACTATGTTTTAGGGTTTAGTTGTTGAATACGAATGGTAAAAATAGAAATTATTGAGATACCTTCCAGCATTACGACGAGGGAAGCCGTGCAGATTCCCGCAAATAGTCCTCCCATGTATCAATATCCGACAGGGTTTCTCCCAACCCAACCGTTGTAAGATTTGCTTGGGCATCAGCCAACGTCTCCACCAACAGCGATGATTGACTCCATGATTTATTTTGAAATAAAAAGGCATACATCTGCCTCATTCCCAGTAAATAATAACCCCCATCGTCGGCAGGGCCTATAACTATATCGTGCCGCTGAAGCTCCGCAAACGCGTGCAAAAGATGATGCGCACGTAGCGCCAGGCAATCGCTACCTACAATCACCACGCGTTCTGCTTCTTCGTTTAATTCTTCCTTAAACGCCGCTTTCATTCTTGCGCCTAAGTCAGGGACGTTGGGTTGCATTTTTTTAAGAAAACCCAGTCCTGACCACATATCCTCTGGGTTGACGAAGTCTCCATAATAAATCACCACTTTTTTCTTTTGGCCTTCTTGGTGGGTTAAAAACCATTCTTGAATCACTTTTTTTGTATGTTTTAAAAGCTCAATATAGACCGCCACCGCCTTTTCATCTCCTACCGTAGCCGCGACTCGGGTCTTCACTTTTCCTCGAACTGGATTTTTTACAAAAACAATAAGCGTACAATTCATTCGTTTGCGTTGGATAGTTGGTAGAAAGATAGTAAGATTGACAAAAATTAACGTTGTACTCCTCTCCAAATTTCATGAAACGACTCCTTTGGATAGTATTCCTCACCACATCAGTGCTCCGTGCGCAAAACGTAGCTTTCAAAAAACTCATTGATAACAGCCCTCTTGACACCAAACTGGCGACACTGACCGATAACGAACAGAAAGAATCGGGGGTGATGCTACGCCACCAACTTTATGTCGAATATGCCTTCGATTCGCTTGGGCAATTATCGTGCTTACAGGGCATTGTAAAACGCATTCGCATCAATGACTCTAAAGCCATTGAGATGTATAACAAAATCGTTCTGCCTGTTCCCAACACCAACGACCTACTTTACCTCAAAGCCCGCAGCATTAGCAAAAACGGGACGATTAAAGAAGTGGGAATGGAAGCCGTGAAAGAACTCGAAGAACAAGGCAGGGTTTATAAAATTCTAGCCGTAGAAGGGCTTGAAATTGGCGGTGAATTGGAATATACCACGCTTTTCCGCCGTAGTAGCTCCCTTTTTGGAGCTGAAATCCTTCAAAGTGACATTCCCGTTCGAAAAGTAGAGGTAAAAATCATTACTCCTGCCTATCTTCAGTTTGAAGCCAAAGTGTACAATGCCCCCGCGACGATTTCTTCGGATACGCTCAACGAAAAGCGCACGATTTCGGTGGGTCTTCAGAACCTTTCACCAATTTACGAGGAAAAGTATGCCAACCTCAAAGCCAATCTAATCCGCCTCGATTACAAACTTTCGTACAACCTTAGTCGCGGCCCCGAACGCCTCTACACCTGGCAAAGCGCCGCTGAAACGTTCTTTGATTACCTTCGGATGGGAATTGATGATTCAAAAAAAGACATCGAGGCATTACTGACCAAAGAAAAAATCAAAGGGTTAGCACCTGAGTTGGCGATTAAAAAAGTGGAAAACTACGTCAAAACCAACATTGCACTAAAAGAGGAAGAGGACGCCGACATGGCTTCGGATGTGCTCAAAAAACAATACGCTTCAAAAGCAGGCATGATGAAACTGTACATTGCGGCCCTCGAATCGTTGAATGTTCCGTACGAGATTGTGATTGGATGCAGTCGGGCTGATGCCATTTTTGATCCAAAATTTGAATCGTGGAGTTTTCTGGATGAATACTTACTTTATTTTCCAACCACCAAGAAGTTTTTGGATCCAGGGAGCCCGATTTTCCGCTACGGAATGATTGACCAATCAATGGAAGGTAATCAGGCATTGTTTATTAAAAAGAAAAAAGAAGGCAATGACGTTGTACCCGAAAGCGAGATTCGGTTAGTACCCTTTTCCACCATCGCCGACAACCACGACGATTTATTGGTAGACGTGTCGTTTTCGCCTACTATGGACCAAATTCAAGGCAAAGTAACGCGTCAAATGACAGGCCACCAAGCTGCTCAATTGCGTCCGTATTATCATTTTGTCAAAGCCGAAGAAGAACGCAAAGCGCTTACCAACGAAATTGTCAAATCGACCCTCAAGCCTGACGTTACATATACGAATCCCCAAATCAAAAATACCAATTTGAACTCAGACGAAGTCAACAAGCCTTTTATTTTTAGTGTCGATATTGTCCTTAAAAGTGTGATAGAACGGGCTGGAAAGAAATATTTGTTCAAAGTAGGGGAATTGATTGGGCCACAGGTAGAAATGTACAACGAACGCGCCCGCCAATACGCTATCGACATGGGCAATGCTCACGCCTACAAGCGCCTGATGAAAGTGAAGATTCCTGAAGGTTATAAAGTGAGTGGTTTGGAAAGTCTACGTCGCTCTATTACGGATGGGAAAGCTTCTCCGATTATGGGCTTTATCTCGGATTATAAACTGGAAGGAAACCTACTTACAATTACTATCGACGAGTTCTACAAGGAAGTTTTACAACCGATTGACATTTACGAACCTTTCCAAAAAGTAATCAACGCCGCGGCTGATTTCAATAAAGTAACGCTCTTGTTGGAGAAAAAATAGAACTCTAACGGAGATTCCCTACTTTTGTATTCAGAAAACAGATAAATCGCTTTTTGAGCATGATTTTCAAGTATTTGGCACTAGGAATCGTTTCGTCAGTTTCGCTGGTTGGCTGCGTTACCTCTAAGCCTATAAGCACAAAATCAACCACCGCCGTGGACCCGTATAGTACCTACGACGAAGACTTTACGGCAATTCGTCCACGTTACAAAGAATCCGTCCCTTCGGAAACCACCACCGCCAAAAAGCCCGAAGTGAAACGTGTGCTTTCTGACCAACCGCTGCACATCAATCGTCAACTTGATGCGATAGTAGATACTATCGCCAATCGCAATAAATCGATTCGTTTTGCAGCAGGTTTTCGCATTCAAATTTACGTTGGGAACACCCGTAAAGAAGCCGACGATGCTCGCTTGTATTCGTATCAGAATTTTCCCGAACTCAATCCATACATGGTCTACAACCAACCCACGTATCGGGTTCGAATTGGCGACTTTATGACGCGCCTAGACGCCGAGCGTTATCTTCAACAAGTACGTCAACGCTATGAATCGGCAGTGGTTGTACCTGAGAAAATAGATTTGAAGAAGAGTCTATTGGTAAAATAGTTACTTTTGTGGTTCTGTTTATGTCAAAACATTAGATTGATTGCTTAACACAAAGTTTTGCCTCCTCTTAGGGGCATAACTCTTTTTATAAATTACGATGAAAAAACGCGCACTCATTACGGGTATCACGGGTCAGGATGGAGCTTATTTGGCCGAGTTTTTATTAGATAAAGGGTACGAAGTTCATGGCATCAAGCGCCGTAGCTCGTTGTTCAATACCCAACGTATCGACCACCTTTACGAAGACCCCCACGAAAGCGACGTTCGTTTGGTACTCCATTATGGGGATTTATCTGACTCGACTAATATCATTCGATTGATTCAGGAAATCCAACCTGATGAAATCTACAACCTTGGAGCACAGTCTCACGTACGAGTGAGTTTCGACGAACCCGAATATACTGCTCAAGTTGATGGCTTAGGAACGATGCGTATTTTGGAGGCAGTTCGTTTATTAGGACTCACCAAGAAAACGCGTGTCTATCAAGCTTCTACCTCCGAATTGTACGGTTTGGTACAGGCCGTTCCCCAATCAGAAGCTACCCCTTTTTATCCACGTTCTCCTTATGCCGTGGCTAAATTGTACGGCTACTGGATTACAGTAAACTACCGTGAAGCCTACAATATGTTTGCAGTAAACGGGATTTTGTTCAACCACGAATCACCCCTTCGTGGTGAGACGTTCGTGACGCGCAAAATCACTCGCGCCGTATCACGTATCGCTTTGGGGCTTCAAGAGAAGGTATTTTTGGGTAACCTCGACGCCCAACGCGACTGGGGCCACGCCAAAGATTACGTAGAAGCGATGTGGTTGATGTTGCAACAAGATACTCCTGAGGATTTTGTCATTGCTACGGGTAAAACCACCTACATTCGTGATTTTGTCCGTATGGCGTTTGCCGAAGTAGGCATTGAATTAGAATTTAAAGGAGAAGGGGTCGATGAAACAGCCGTTGTTGTAAAATGTAACAACCCAAGTTATCAACTACCCGTGGGCAAAGAAGTAGTAGGCATCGACCCACGCTACTTCCGTCCAACCGAAGTTGATTTGTTGATTGGTGACCCTACCAAAGCCAACACAAAGCTAGGCTGGAAGCCTAAATACGACCTTCCTGCCCTTGTCAAAGAAATGGTAGAAGCAGATTTGGACATCTTCAAGCGTGACCAATTGCTCGAACGTGAAGGTCACCGTACGTTGAATTACTACGAATAGTATATATTTTCCCCATAACAACAACGCCCTGAAGCTTAGGCTTTCAGGGCGTTGTTGTTTATAGGAGGCTAGCTATTCTCGGGATAAAATAGAAGCGTTAATGGGGTTTTTAAAATTATGTACGTTTTGGCAAGAACGAAAACAATTTTAAATTTGATAAATCCATTGAACGACTCTTAAATAGACCAAAAGAAACAATGGAACTCTTAGCGTTTGTGTTAGAAAGAGAACGACGCATTGGAGAGAAACAGGGCATTGAGAAAGAACGCTATGAGCGTAACTTTGCTTTTATGAGCAGGCTTCTCAAGGAAACTGATTTTGACGATGCTAAAATCGCCGAATTAGCTTCAGTTCCTCTTGAGTTTGTTAAGAACCGTACGCCAACAAAACGCATGAGGCGGATTCTGAAATAATCCGCCTCATAATAGTTTTGACGTGTATTTTTATCCCCGTTGGCGGGCTGCCTCGTAGATAATCATACCCGCCGCTACTGATACATTCAACGAGGCTACTTTTCCAGTCATTGGAATTTTTACGGCCATATTTGCTCGGCGAATCACATCAGTAGATACGCCATCTTCTTCCGAGCCCATTACAATAGCCGTAGGCGTCGTAAAGTCAATATTTGAAGTAACTTGTGCCGCTTTTTCGGTACAAGCCACTACCTGAACCCCGCTATCTTGCAAATACTGCACTGTATCTATCAAGTTATTTTCACGACAAACAGGAAGGTGATTGAGCGCACCTGAAGAGGTTTTAAGCGCATCGCTATTGATTTGGGCCGCTCCACGCATAGGGACTACCAACGCATGGACGCCCATGCACTCAGCCGTACGCGCAATGGCCCCAAAGTTGCGGACATCGGTGATGCGGTCGAGGAGCAACAATAACGGCACTTCGCCTCTCTCATAGATGTCAGCCAGTACGTTATGAAGCGAAACGTAGCGAATCGCGGACATAAACGCAATGACTCCTTGGTGGTTTTTTCCCGTAATATGGTTCAGTTTTTCTATCGGAACGCGCTGAACGGGTATTTCGCGTTCGCTGGCTAGCTGAATCACCTCGGCGAAACTCTGTTCGCGGTGAACCAAAATTTTATCAATTTCTGTTCCTGCACGAAGAGCTTCTAAAAGCGGTTGTAACCCAAAAATAAGCTCTTTTTCGCGAGCTTTGTCCACGGGTTTGGTGGTATGAATGCGGCGTTTGGGATTTTCGTCTCGTTGGTATGCCATGGGATTACTTTTTTAGAGCACGGTAGCAAAAAACCCGCCCGAATATCTTCGGACGGGTTTTTTACCAAAGTTTCTCTGTAAAAAATGCTTATGCTTCAGCCAATTCGATATGAACAAATGACTTATTATCACGGCCGCGGCTAAATTTAACCACACCGTCTGTTAAAGCAAAAAGCGTATAATCACGGCCTACACCTACGTTACGACCTGGGTGGTATTTGGTACCACGCTGACGAACGATGATGTTACCCGCTACGGCTGGCTGACCACCATAAATCTTAACGCCAAGGCGTTTACTTTCTGATTCGCGACCGTTTTTCGAACTACCTACACCTTTTTTGTGTGCCATTTCTTTAGGTATTTAAAAATTTCAAAAAGCTATTTAAGAAAAAATTAAGCTACGATTGCGTCGATTTTAACCTTAGTCAAAGCTTGACGGTGACCGTTTTTCTTCTCGTATCCTTTACGGCGTTTCTTTCTGAAAACGATTACTTTTTCTCCCTTAAGGTGTTCTACGATTGTAGCCTTTACACTCGCACCGTTTACCGTCGGCGCGCCTACGCTGATGGCACCTGCATTGTCCACCAACAAAACTTTGTCAAATACGAGCGCAGCGTCCACATCACCTTCCAAACGATTGGTAAAGATTTGTTGGCCCTCTTCTACTTTAAATTGCTGTCCCGCGATTTCTACGATTGCGTACATGATGATTGTGATTAAAACAGTTTTTTCCAAAAATGGAGTGCAAAAATAAGGTATTTCGCAAGATTTAGCAACTTCTGTTTGAAAAATATTAGGGAATTGCTTGACATACAGGGCAAAAGTACGTAGCGCGCCCGCCTACTCGGGTCTGCGCAATGTCAGCATGACCTTCGGGGCAGCGTTTGTGCTGGTCGGGATGCTCAAAGGGCGAAGCGTCCCATTCACGAGCATGAATCAAAAACGAGCGTGGAAAAAGTCCATAGTTGGCCTCGTGCTCAATGGCTGTACGTAATACAAATCCAATCGCTGAGTGAATCCGCTCAAGCTCTGACGGAGCAAGTTCATTGGCCAGCCGCTCGGGGTGTACTTTGGCTTGAAATAAAACTTCATCGACAATCCAATTGCCAATCCCCGCCACGGTACTTTGATCAAGGAGCACAGGCTTAATCGGAGACTTACGTTTTTGGATAGTTTCTGTTAATTGTTCTAAGGTAATTTCTAAACCATCGGGGGCAATTTTTTTTCGTTTCAGATAATTTTCTACGCTAGAAACCAGCCCAATGCGCTCAAATTTTCGGGGACAAATAAAACCCAAATTGAACCCCGAACGAAACACAAAAACGATGCGCGCGTGGCGAGGCCGAGGCAACGACGAATGGTAGTATTCCAAATCGCCCGTCATTCCAAAGTGAAGGTGGAGCGTGTGCCCTCCGTCCGTAAACGCAAACATATTTTTGCCCACCCGCCGCGTAGCCACAAACGATTGTCCTACAAGCACTTCGGTAAGCATAGCATAGTCAGTTGTAAGTAACTTTCGGTCTTCTACCTCAATAGCCTCAATGGCTTGGTGAAGAGAAGTGGCTTCAAAATACTGGCGGTAGGTTTCGACTTCGGGTAGCTCAGGCATGGTTAACTCGCATTAGGTTTGGTTTAGTAACCATTTTTGACGCCTATTTGATTTCGTTTAGCCCTGCTTTTGATGAGGTTTTTGGCTTAAAAGCACACTTAGTGTCAAATCACCAATCTACTTTGTAACTTTGCAAAATCAATTCTGACATTAGCTACAAATGAAGTTCGAAGATTATCATATCTCTGGCGTTGTTAAACAAAACCTTGATAAACTAGGTTTTCGCCGCCCCACAGACATCCAATACAAAGCGATTCCGTCGATTTTGAAAGGAGAAGATGTATTGGCCATTGCTCAAACGGGAACGGGAAAAACGGCCGCTTTTGCGATTCCGATTCTTCATTTGCTCCACGAGCGCAAACGCAATTCTCGCCGCCCCGACGGCGTAAAGTGCGTAGTCATGGTGCCTACACACGAATTGGCACTGCAAATCACAGAGGTTTTTGAACGCCTCGGTAAAGGCAGCGACGTAAAAACGTTGGCGTTGTTTGGTGGGGTAGCCCAAGACCCGCAAATCGCCCGTCTCGATAAAGGAATGGATATTGTGGTGGCCACGCCAGGGCGTTTGTTTGACTTGGTAAGCCAAGGTCATTTACGCCTCGAACGCGTAGAACTATTGGTACTCGACGAAGCCGACCACATGCTCGATTTGGGCTTCATCAAAGATATTCGTGACTTACTCAAACACCTGCCCCGCCGTCGACAAACGCTGTTTTTTTCAGCAACGATTGATGATAAAATCAAAAAACTGGCCTATTCCATCATTCACAGCGCGGCCATTCGGATTCAGATTTCACCCAAAGACCCCGTCTCAAAAAACGTTGACCATTTTGTGACGTACGTCGAGATGGACGACAAGCGCTTTTTCTTGGAACGCCTCATCAACGAGCACCCCGACAGCAAAATCATGGTTTTTGTGCGGACTAAAGTACGCGCCGAACGGGTGGCTCATGCCCTCGAACGCATGGAGATTCAGAGCATGACGCTGCACGGTGACAAAGAACAAAAAGAGCGTTCGTTGGCATTGGGAGCGTTTAAAAGTGGCAAAACAAAGGTGTTGATTGCGACTGACATCAGCGCCCGTGGAATTGACATTCCAAACGTGGACTATGTGGTTAACTACGATTTGCCCGACGAGGTCGAAAACTACGTACACCGCGTGGGGCGTACGGGTCGTGGGACACAACGCGGAAGCGCGGTATCGTTCTGCAGTACGGAGGAAAAACCGAAACTAGCGGCCATTGAAGAGTACGTTGGAAAGCCCGTGACGGTACTCCAACTTAGTAAAGCCGAATACGACGGTATTGTGGACACAAGCAACGACCCCGCAGGTAATATCAAATCGCTTCTCCAAGAAATTGAAGACCTCGAAGCCGACAAAAAACTCCGTCAGGGAAGAAAGAGAGGAAAGAGAAAACGAGGATAAAGGGACTTGCTTGCTAAAGTTTTTTTCCAAGAAAAAGCTCAAATAAACGCCTTAAAAACAAAGCTACCTCCTTTGAAGCAACAAATAGTGACTTTGTTACTTTAACGAATTCGACCTAGTTCTTGATAAAAAAATTAAAAGAGCAGAAAACGATATTCTAGAAAGCAACGTAATGAACGAAGATAGGGAGATTGCACGCAAGTAAACGATAGCGATTTTTGTTGGATGGATGTTTCTGAATTATTTTTTGAGATAGATGACCCTGTGCTTACATCAGTTAAGCGATATATTGATAATTGTACTTTGTGGTTATCTATACAGCTATTTGTCGTAAGCAGTTTCAAGTTCAGCCTCGGTTTTGGTAAAATGAGGCATTTTTAAATAGATAAACGTCAGTTTTTCGTAAAAAACACGGTTATTTTCGTTTTTTAGCTTTACTTCGTGACGAACTTCTTTTTTGTCGCTGTTTTCCGTAAAAACAAAATCTAGTATTCCAACGGTATATATTTCGGCTAATTTAAAATCCAAATCTCCACGTTTTGCTTGTTCTTGAATCGGAAAAGACGCATAAAATACGCTTCGGTCTTTAAAATAGTTTTGTTTCGCTTTTTGCATTTCTACAATAAAGCGCTCACCGTTTGTGCCTACGCAATACAAATCAAAAATGGCCTTGCGGTCAAGTTCTTTTTGTCCGAGATGTTTGTTTTTAGCGTACAACAAATCAGCGATTTTATGCGACTCGGCAGGACGACTTCATTCAAAAAATCAATCAACAAGTCCTTATTAGGCTCAGAACCAAAGAGTTTCTTGGAACCAAAGTCAGTGAAAGGATTTACGTATTTATCTTCTAAGGCCACGAGCTACTAATTTTAAACAAAGTTACCCCTTTATAGATAAACTTTGGCCATGAATTACTTTTATATTAAGTCTATCTTTTGGACTTAGACGAAATCAACCACCCAAAGTATCAAGCTATTACTTAGTTGGGTTATTAATCTTGAATCTTCTACGATTCGTCGCAAAAAATAACCTTTCATTGTAGCAAGGCTAACTTTTTAGACTGACTTTATGTTATAATTCCAACTTTAATCTTCTCTAACATGGCATTATTTCAACTCAAAATCAACGGCAAAAACTATCCCGTCGATGTAGATGCCAATACCCCGCTTCTATGGGTATTGCGCGACCACCTCGACTTAGTTGGCACTAAATACGGCTGCGGAATGGCCATGTGCGGTGCTTGTACCGTACACGTCAACGGCGATGCTGTACGCTCGTGTGTACTTCCAGTTTCAGCGGTTTCTGCTGCCAACATCACCACCATCGAGGGGCTTTCAGAAACAGGTACTCATCCCGTTCAAGAAGCGTGGGACGAAGTAGATGTTCCCCAGTGCGGTTATTGCCAAGCGGGACAAATTATGACAGCTTCGGCCTTACTTTCCAAAAATCCCAACCCTTCTGACAAGGACATTGAGGGAGCGATGGTCGGTAATATTTGTCGGTGCGGCACTTACCACCGTATCCATGATGCAGTAAAATTGGCGGCAACCAAAATGAAAAAATAACCCTACGAACATGAGCACAAATCAATCCAGAAGAGATTTTTTTAAAACTACCGCCACCGCAGGTGGAGGCTTGGTGTTGGGGTTTAGTTGGTTCTCCTCGGAGGCTTTTCAACCCCAAGTGGTGGGTACAGCAGCAGCTGATGCTATCGACTTCAATGCGTACTTAGCTATTTCTCCCTCAGGGACTATTACTATATTTTCTCCCAACCCTGAAATTGGTCAGGGAATTAAGACGGCGTTTCCTATGATTGTTGCTGAAGAACTTGACGCCGACTGGGAAAAGGTAAAAGTGGAACAATCACCGCTTGATACCAAAAAATTTGAACGCCAACTAACGGGCGGGAGCGGCGCGATTCGCCACTCATGGGAACGCCTCCGCAAAGCTGGCGCCACAGCCCGTGCATTGCTTATCGAAGCCGCTGCTCAGCAGTGGGGCGTACCTGCCAGCGAATGCAACGCCCAAAAAGGGATGGTAGTTCACAGTTCGGGCAAAAAAATCGGCTACGGCGACCTTGCCGTTGCAGCCTCCAAATTACCCGTTCCGAAAGAAGTTAAACTCAAGCCTAATTCGTCATTTAGTCTCATCGGAAGCCATGTAAAAGGCGTTGATAATAAAGATATTTTGACGGGCAAAAACTTATTCGGAATTGATTACAAACGCCCAGGTATGCTCCACGCCCAAGTTCAGCGCCCACCCGCTTTTGGTCTTAAACTCAAGTCGTTTGATGCCACCGAAGCCAAAAAAATGCCAGGCATTGTCACTGTAGTTTCGTTTGGAAACAAAGTGGCGATTGTGGGTAACACCAATTGGGAAGTAATGCAAGCCCGCAAGGCGGTGAAAATTGAGTGGGAAAAAGAAAAAGACCTCGAAAGCTCTGCCGACCACGACCGTTTGTTCAAAGAAATGCTCAACGGCACCAACGTGACGGTACAGCGCAAAGACGGCGACGTCGAGGCTGCTTTTAAGAATGCTCACAAGGTTATTGAGGCAGAATATCAGTGCCCATTTTTGCCTCACTCACCCATGGAACCCATGAATTTCTTTGCCCATTTTAAAGGAGATAGCATTGAGTTAGCAGGCCCTAGCCAAACGCCCGAAGCAGCGCAGAAGCAAATCGCCAAGATGCTCAACATTCCCCCTGAAAAAGTGACGTTGGAACTGACGCGCATGGGTGGAGGCTTCGGACGCCGTCTTAATACCGATTATGCCGTAGAAGCCGCCGAGTTGTCGAGCATTATCAAAGCGCCTGTTAAAGTAACTTGGACGCGCGAAGACGACATGACGGGAGGTATTTATCGCCCTGCGGTGCGTTATCGTTTCAAGGCTTCCATCGATAAAGCGGGAAATATGACGGGCTTTATGCTCCACGGGGCGGGTTTAAACGCAGGAAACTCTACGCGCCAAGATAACTTCCCCGCGGGAGCGGTTGATAACTTATTGATTCAATCTTCTGATTATAAATCTCCGATTACGACAGGTCCTTGGCGAGCACCTATCACCAACTTCTTGGCCTATGCCGAACAAGCCTTTTTGGATGAAGTTGCAATGGCTGCGGACAAAGACCCTGTGCAGTTCCGCCTTGAACTTTTGGACAAAGCCCAGAAAGCGCCCGTTGGTAAAATCACGTACGAAATCAATCGTTTCCGTGAAGTGATTAAGCTCGCAGCCGAAAAATCAGGTTGGGGCAAAAAGAAAAAAGGCGTCTCACAAGGCTTTAGCGTTTATTTCTCCCACGCTTCGTACGTAGCACAGGTGGCCGAAATGACGATGGTAAAAGGCAAACCCGTCTTGAAGAAAGTATATGCAGCCGTTGACTGCGGAATCGTCATCAACGAAAGTAGCGCCAAAAACCAAATTTACGGCGCAATCGTCGATGGAATCGGCCACGCCATGTACGGCAACTTGACGTTTAAGGACGGCGCTCCACAGCAAGATAATTTCAATAAGTACCGCCTCATTCGATACAATGAAGTACCCGAAATTGAGGCACATTTTGTCAATAACGGTATCGACCCAACAGGTTTGGGCGAGCCTGCCCTCCCACCAACGGGAGGCGCATTGGCCAATGCGATTTTCAAAACTACAGGAAAACGCCTCTACAATCAGCCATTTGCCGATCAAGATGGACCACTCGGTTAGGGTTTGCGGATAGTTACTTGTCAAACCAACTTTTAAGCCTATTTTTGCGTTCGTTTTCAGGGAGGTTGTTTGCTTTTCCAGCAACAATCTCCCAACAACTCGAACATCCAACTACTCAAAATTAGAAGAAATGGCTTCACAGTACGATGTAATAATTATCGGCAGCGGGCCTGGTGGCTACGTAGCTGCTATCCGTGCCTCACAATTGGGCTTGAAAACAGCCATCGTTGAAAAAGAACACCTCGGTGGAATTTGCTTGAACTGGGGCTGTATTCCTACCAAAGCCCTACTTAAAAGTGCCCAAGTTTTTCAATACATCAACCACGCCAAAGATTACGGTATCACAGTAGGCAATGCAGAAGCTGATTTCGGGGCTGTCATTAAGCGTAGCCGCGACGTTGCGAATGGAATGAGCAAAGGGGTAAATTTCTTGATGAAGAAAAATAAAATCGACATCATCGATGGCCTCGGACGCGTTAAGCCTGGCAAAAAAGTAGAAGTAGAAAACGACGGTAAGAAAACCGAATATACTGCCAACCACATCATCATCGCTACTGGCGGCCGTGCTCGTCAACTTCCTAATGTACCCATCGACGGTCAGAAAGTAATCGAGTACCGCAAAGCAATGTCGCTCGAAAAACAACCTAAATCGTTATTGGTGATTGGGTCAGGAGCGATTGGTGTTGAGTTTGCGTACGTTTACGCAAGCATGGGCACGAAAGTAACCATCGTAGAATTTATGCCAAACATCGTTCCTGTAGAGGACGAAGAAATCTCGAAAGAGTTGGCAAAACAATACAAAAAACTTGGCGTTGAAATCTATACCAACTCAAGCGTTGAAAAAGTAGATACCAGCGGCGCAGGTTGCGTTTCGACTGTAAAAACTCCTTCAGGCGAAATCCAAATTGAGACCGACGTGGTACTTTCTGCGGCGGGTGTAGTCGCCAATATTGAAAACATCGGTTTGGAAGAAACGGGTATTAAGTTAGAGCGCGGTAAAATCGTTACGGACGATTATTACCAAACCAACGTTCCTGGCTACTACGCCATTGGAGATGTCACCAAAGGCCAAGCTTTGGCGCACGTTGCTTCAGCCGAAGGCATTATTTGTGTAGAAAAAATTGCTGGAGAGCATCCGCATCCACTCAACTACAACAACATTCCTGGCTGTACGTATTGCTCACCCGAAATCGCCTCGGTAGGTTATACCGAAAAAGCGGCGAAAGAAGCAGGTTACGAAATCAAAGTAGGTAAGTTTCCTTTCTCAGCCTCGGGTAAAGCAAAAGCCGCAGGCGCTCCCGAAGGATTTGTGAAAGTAATTTTCGATGCAAAATACGGTGAATGGCTTGGCGCGCACATGATTGGAACCAACGTAACAGAAATGATTGCCGAAGTGGTAGTAGCTCGTAACCTCGAAACAACTGGTCACGAAATCGTTAAATCGGTTCACCCTCACCCAACCATGTCTGAAGCCATCATGGAAGCAGCTGCCGCAGCTTACGGCGAAGTGATTCACTTGTAAGATAGACATAACTGGTAGAACCTAACTACCTTTGAAAAAAGCCCTTAGCTCGTTTGGTTAAGGGCTTTTTTCGTTCTTATTTTGCAATAATTAAGCCACTCATCCGTTTTGGATTGCGAATTAACACCGCAATCACCACCTTCGCGTCAAATCTCACATAGCCATGACTCGTCTCTTATCCTACTTCATTGTATTCGCTATAAGTGCATTCTTTTTTGCCTGCTCTACCGAAAATGAAAAAAAGCCCGTTACGGAAGACCCCGTTTATACCTTGGTTTTCATGGATAAAACCCAAAGCGTAAACGTCAACAAAGCCTTTGTTGCACAAAAATATCAGCAGATTTTGACCGATTTAGTCCAACAAAACATCCACCAAAAGGGCGATAAACTAGAAGTATATTTTATCCATGAAAACACCCAAAAAGCCCGAGCGTTGTCGCTCACTTGTCGCACAGAGGTGGATGATGTTAGCCACATGAACGCTACTGACCGTGAAGCGGCTGAAACCACTGCCGACCTTGGCATTCAGCGGGAGCGCATGATTTTCTTGAAGCAATTGTTGGCAAAACTTAATGTGCAGAATGTAGGAGCATCGCAGCGCCAAACCGACATTTGGGCGAGTTTGCCCGTTATTACCAAAGCGGCTGAAACGGGCGCTGAGGTACGGGTATATTACCTAAGTGACATGATTGAAAGCATGAAAGGCACCAATCGCCGCGATTTCCACTCCAACCCTCCCAAGGACAATGCACAAGCGAATGAATGGGCTAAGGCCGACGCTAAACAAATGCAGCAGTATGCTTTGAGTGCATCTTCTATCAAAATTGCGTTACCGTTTGAACCCACAAGCAGCACCAAAGAAAACAACCCTACGGTGACGCAGTATTGGGCAACCTTCCTTCAGGAGTTAGGAGCAGGTTCAGTTGAGGAATTGTAGTGATTAGCCAAAGAGCTTGTGCGATTCCCACAACAACACAAGCAGTAATGCAAAAATGACCAGCATGTACTCAAATTTGAGGTACGAGAAAACCACTATGCGCGTTACAATCCAGACAATGGCAGAAACATGGAGAAAAAGGGTAGAATTTGGGTGTAAATGTTGAAATCGAAGAACTACGCCGTTCAAACAAAGACAGATACACGTTGTGTTGAGGTGTATGGAAAAAATCCCTGGAATGTAAATCAAATAAATCAAGAACGCATAGAAAGAAGTAATTCCATATCAATGGCACTACTGCAAAATAAAAAAGCACCTAATCTGTACGTTCTCCAATTCGGTTAAAAAATACACTTCCCGAAAGCGGTTAGACTTTCGGGAAGTTGAAAGTACTAATTAAAAATATCAGTAATACCGCCACCTGCATTTTTCTGTTCAGAAGTGAGCTTATAATTGGGGTTTGAAATCCGATTAGGGTCACTTACTTCAAACTCGCCTCCTTTGATTTGGTTGGCGAAAGTCTCCAAGCGAGCGTAAGCGCGTTCATCGTTTGGATTAAAGTCTCTTACAATGCTGTCCAAATCGCGAATATTTGCTTGGGTGCTGGCAATATCGCTAGCAATTTGTCCCGAAATCACTTCCAATGCGTAGTCCAACTGCCAATCTTGGCCTTGACCCAGCACCTTGCGGGCACGAGTGGTAGCGTTGTTGGCCGCAGCCATCGCACGAGACTCTGTTTTGAGCAAGTTAATACTCGTAGCAAAGTCTTTCAATTTTTCGTCAAACGCGTGGCCGTAGCCTACCAATTTACGATCAAGTTTAGCAAATACATTGGCACGAGAACCAAACGTATCCACCAATCGCTTGTACGTTTCTGCTTCCGAAACTGCGCGATTCCCGTCACCAATGGCCGCATTAAGTTTGCCCTCTAGTTCTACAAAATCATCGGTTTCGCGGGCGTTGTCGCCCCCTTTTTCTACCATTTTATCCAATTTTACCTTCAATGCTTTGGCTTCTTCTTGGCAATACACTACTTTTTGACCCGCGTCTTTGGCTAGTTTCTCGGCTTTCACCGCCTCTTGCTTCATTTGAATCTTACAGGCGTTGATTTCGGCCTTTACTTTTTCAAATTGCTGACGCGAATCTTTCATTTTATCCAACTGGTCATCAAGCTCCGCAAAAGGGTCCACTTTAATCAAAAACTTGTGTAATCCGCGTACCAATCGACGGAATAGTTTAAAAATAAACGGTGCCAACATTACACTTAATACTACTGTACCAACAACTGCTAATGCTGCGATAGTCTTAGAAACCATTTCAACTATTATAGGTAGTACGAACATAAAAAAGCCGTACAAAATCCCCAGCATCAGAATAAGTCCGATAAACCAAGCAATGGACTTTTCTCCTTTTTTCCAGTTGGCCATGTTTTCTGGCAACACTTTTAATTTATTTTCTCCGCCCTCCAAATGTTTCAAGATGGGAAGGTCACTCAATTTTGTCAATGCTTGATTGTTGTCCATAAGAAAAAGAAATTTTGGTTATACCTTATCAAAAATAGGTTTATTTAGTCTGAAAATCACCTTTGTACGTATCATAAACCGTGGTATTAATCCAATACGCATCTCGGGTAAAATAAAACGTTTTGCGGTAAGGATTGCCGATTTCCTGAATGGCTTGCAACACCAACGAAATCCCCGCTAGACACGCATCGCGGTTATATACTTTTTTGGTGGCTTTATCGAGGTCACGTACCATCAACTCTTTCAGCTTTGCATCTTTGATGTTGTCGTACTTTCGAGTTTCAAACTCCGACCAACCGTCTGGCGTACGAAGCATATTGTAAAACTTCAACAAGTCGTCGTATTTAAACTCGATGATTTCGTCTTGTATCTTTTCGGGTACCAACCATGTAATAAACTGATACGAAACGCCACCCGTGGTATAAACGATGTTACGCATGGCCGAGCGAATCTCAGGGTTATCGTTGAGCGACGAACGAATCAGCGGTGCAATTGTATCCTCCACCATACTTTTCAAGTCTTGAAAGTAAGCTTCAAAGCCATTGGTACGTTTCAAGATACGTTCTGACAGGCGGCGTGCTCCGTACTCGATGTTGTACGATTTGAAGGTATAACGTTCACGACCATCAGCTCCGACGTATTTCTGCAAAATACCTCCTTTGGTATTTCCACCACCCACATCGACCAAAATTGCCGAATCGAAGTCTTCGCGGGCTAATCCTGCTCTTGCGCCGTAGGTCGCTTCCGCTTTGGCAGGCATATTAATGTTTACGCGCATACCGAGGTTTTTCTGGGCCAAGGCGTCTAAGTCACCAATGTTAGAAGCAATATTGACCCCCGAAGACGCATAAATGATAAAATCTTTGTTGGTCAATTTATACACCGACTTCACATCTTCTATCATTTCTTGTACAAAGGCAATCGCTTCCTGAATATCCGCGGGGCGAAGCTTCCCACCGTTGGTCTCCATGCCTTTTACCAGTCCTACTGTTTCTTGGCGGTCATAGACGAGTTTATAGCGAAGTTTGTTGTTTTGGAAATAAAAACCAACCACCGACAATTTCACTCCCTGTGAGCCAATGTCAAACCCACCGCGATAACCCGCATATTTGGGTGTTTGTGCTATTGTTTGTAAAGCTACCATGCAAAAAGCCAATAGCATGAGTAAGCTTTTATTTAAGTATATTTTCATATTTTAGAAAATTTAAACCCTAGATATCTACTTCAACATCTTCGTTGTTCTTCGATTTCTTTTTAGGTTTTGTTGGTTCTACCGACTCTTTTTTTGTTACCGATTTCTTGGTCGTTGTTTTTGTCTTTTTAGGTGCCGTAGTCGTCACTACCTTTTTTGTAGGTTCGGCAGCTTTTGCCACCGCAGGAGCCTCATCAACGGCTACGTCGCTTACGGTAGGTTGAGCTTTATCTTCTACTTTCGCGGGCTCTTTGCTATCCGAAGCAACTTTATCCGTCGAGACCGAAGTGCTTGCTCCATCTGATACCGCAATGGTATCAGTACTCGCCGTTGTTGTTGCTGTTTCTTCTTTTCCGTTTTCCAAAATATACCAAGCAGAGCCACCTAACACGCCTGCAACGACCAAAAAGATGAATACTTTAGAAAAAGTAGTGAGTTGAGACCAAAATCCGCGTTCTTGTTGAGATTCCATGATTGGTTAATGATTGTTAATTGTTTTAGATTTAGCAACTTGGCAGTTCGAGCATCCAACGAAGTACCGAAACTATTTTAACAGAATCAAGCAAGAGTAATACATCTCAAGCCTAATCTACTGTGAAACAATAACTTTACTCCAACTACTCAAACAATTTATTAATTTAACGGTTCAAATGTATAAGGTAGTTGGGTGCTATTTATAAGATTTTTATGAGTGGTTAAGGGGGTGTAAGAGGTGCGTTTTTTAAGTAAGATTGGTATCATTTTCAAATTTAGAAAATTCTGCAAACAATCTCGGCTACTTTACGGGCGTTAATCCATCATCATTGTTATTATTCTTACACAATAATTCTCTATAACAAACCATGAAAAAGACAATTTTGGCGTTTTTTGTTCTATCTGCTGCTTTACAAGCCAACGCTCAGTTTAATCGCAAACTGATTTTTGTTGGGGTACGCGGAGGAGCTAATTTCTCACAACTTCAAACCGAAGGACTGAGCATTAGCCGCCCAGGGGCATCTATTCAAGATTTTTTTAAAAATAACTCCGCCAATCGCACAGGATACGTAGTTGGAGCTTATGCCCGGATTGGTCGAAAATTATTTATTCAACCAGAAATTCTTTTATCATCCAAAGGAGGGACGTTCGAAATTTTCAAGAGTGGAAGCACATCTCCTGTCAATGTAGATGTGAAGTTTAGTCAAATTGACATTCCTGTGTTAGTAGGTTTCAAGGTAGGGCCTTTACGTTTTAATGCAGGCCCAATGGCTTCGCTTAATGTTGCTCAGGGAAGTCAACTAGGCGACGCTCTTAAAGTGTACTCTACTCAGAATATCAATAAAACCATCGAGCAAGCGACATTTGGCTACCAAGCAGGTATAGGATTGGACATTCGCTCGTTTAATATTGACTTACGATATGAGAGAGGCCTTTCTGATATATCTCAATTGAATTTACAAAACAACGCACAGTTCAACAGCAAAGTATCACTTTGGCAACTTACAGCAGGTTTTGCCCTTTTTTAAAAAAGAATTCGCCCTGCTGACTTATCGGCAGGGCGATATTTTATCAATTAACCCACTAAAAAAGTCCTTATTCTGATAGAATAGTTTTTCGTTTAAGCAGCCTGTTTCAATACTGGACACACCTCTCGAACTCGACGGCGTGATATTACAATTTCTCTTCCCCCTAGCATTCGCAAAGACCGATTATCTTCACAGTAAGCTTGCAAAAACGCTAAGTTGATAATCCACGATTTATGTACACGCAAAAACATAGCTTTGTCCAAAATATCTGCATAACTCTTCAGTGTTTTAGACGCCAAGTAACGTTTACCGTCACTTGTATAAATATAGGCATAATTTCCTGAGCCCTCCATACACACCAACTGACTCAGAGGAATTACTATTTGACGCGTACCATTCGGAATAATAATGCTATTGTTTGAATGTAGTCCTGACGAGGTAGGAAAGCTAGTAAGTAGAGGGTGTGTATTCATGATAACGTCAGTTTTAGCATGTGAGAGATAGGAGCTTATCCTTCTAATTTGACACAACAAACATACTACAAAAAAAGAGGGGAGTAAAACACATATAAATGTACAATAAATTATAAGTAACTGTAATTCAGTGTATTAGTGTGATGTGTGGTTTAAAAATCCCGTACTAACACTTGATAAAACACGTAGAAATACGTATATAAAAAAGCCCTACTTACATGTCGTAAAAACAACCTAAATAAATAGTAAAAGTAAATTATTCTTTTGGCGCCAATGAATTTGAAAGTTTGACTTTATTAACTGCTTTCACAATCATAAAAATAACCCACATCGTAATTAAGAATTAAATCCCGACGTTGATAAAGCTACCATAGTGGATAGCCACAGCCATTTGAAAGACTTCTTGAATTTACACAATTCTATAACTTTGAAAGGAAGCATCAATCATTGTTGTATTTGATACCTCATCAAGTCTTCAATGAACGATTACCAATAACTAAAAATAGTACAAAAATAGACCGAATGTAGTACAGTTATACTTATTAGCTATTTTGTCCAACTGATGGGGTACACCATAAACATTACCCCTTCAAGATAGCGTTTTTTGAGCTTTTCTTTAGTGCGTTTTAGGCGCATTTTGACAGCGCTTTCAGTCAATCCAAACGTATCCGCGATATCCCTAATGCTAAAATTATCTTGATATTTCATGAGCAAAATGGTTCGCTCTTCGTGAGAAATTTCTTGCAAAGCCGCTCGAAAACGTTTAGCATCCATTTCAATTGACTCCAAGTCCTCGCCTTCTTCTACTACATCAATCGTTTCGGTCAATTCATCTTCAGCTATTTTATTTGCTAACCGCAATTGATCCATGCAATAGTTGTAGGTAATCGAAAACAACCATGTAGAGAATTTTGACAACTCCTTAAAAGTCCCAATCCTTACGATTAGTTTCAAGAAAATATCATGTGTAAAGTCTTCTGCTTTAGCTTTGTCTTTTACAAATGACAAACACTTTCTGTACACTTTATCAGAATATCGCTCATAAAGTGCTTCAAAAAAAGTGTTGTGCTGTGTGTCAACATACAAACGCACTAACTGTTCATCAGTATAGTGATTCATTCCAATTGAGTGTACGCTCATTAGGATGGTGGTATAGATTTATAGTAACACTAAAATTTGGAGTAAAGTAAAAAAGTCCCTAAAAATAGGTTAAACGCACTTAGAAAGTACAATTATAGACAAAAATGGAGAAACAGGGGGATAGGTATTATTTTTGTGGATGGACTAGGAAGAAACTTTTGCGGAACTGCCAGATTTTAGGCGCGACCACGTCTTTAAGAAGCATTTATTAAATGATATTTTACTCCTGAGTTTTATAGCTTAACCTACCCTAAAAATCACAAAAATAAACGTTAATTTTATCTATTATGACTACAAAATAGACTAAATATGTTTGTTTACGAAGTAAAAATGCCCTCAAGGTAAAAGTCTTGAGGGCACACAGAAAATATCTCTTAGTATAAGGCTAAGCACCAATAGCGATATGCTTAAATGTATTGATTGTAAGACCTTTTTGAGTTTTATCAAGTAACTGTGCTATCGTTAGTGACCCGTCTTTGATAAACTCTTGGTTCAACAATGTGTTTTCTTTGTAGAACTTATTCAAACGGCCCAATGCGATTTTCTCAAGCATGGCTTCTGCTTTACCTTCATTGCGAGCCAATTCTTTACCAATTTCGATTTCACGTTCAACCACTGAGGCATCTACATCATCTTTGTCGACAGCGATTGGTTTCATGGCAGCAATTTGCATAGCGATGTCACGACCTACTTCTGAAAGGTCTGTTCCTTCAGCTACGCCATTAAAGGCTACCAATACACCACGCTTATTGTTTGAGTGGATGTATGAGCTAATCACGTCAGCAGTTACGTTTTCGTAACCTACAACTTCAAGTTTCTCGCCTATTTTACCAATTAATTCAGTGATAAGTTCTTGCAATGTTTGACCATCTGCTTGAGGAGTTGCCAATAAAGCCTCTTTGGTTGCGGCGTCAGTAGCAACTGCTTGGCTCATGATATTCATTGCCAAATTTTGGAAACTTTCTACTTTTGAGACAGGTTCAGTTTCGCAAGCCAACGCAACGATTTTGCCGTTTTTGCCATCTGGGCTTACATGTACTAATACTAAACCTTCTGATACAACGTTGTCAGCGCGTTTTGCTGCTACTTTTTGACCTTGTTTACGAAGGATGTCAACCGCTTGCTCAAAATCACCATTTGCTTCGGTAAGAGCTTTTTTGCAATCCATCATACCTGCGCCTGTCATTTGGCGGAGCTTGTTTACATCTGCTGCGGTAATTGCCATTTTTATAAAAGTTAATTTTAGTAATTTAATAATAAAAAGTTACTGATTTCTAATAAAATAAGTAACTGGGTAAAGCTACACAATCGGTTTTGTATTTATCCATCCTCTTACTTTATGAAATCGTTAAACGGAATAGCCCATAGCCTATGAGCAGCTACGGGCTATCCGACCGCCGCCGAAGCGGTGGTGTATATAGTTGAGTTCTTAGTCTTCGTCAGTTGCCTCAACAGCAGCTGGTGCATCTGAGCCAGTGTCTTCCGAACGCTTTGCATCTTCTTCCTCAGCCATACGTGCATCGTCACGCTCTTGTTTACGCTCTATAAGGCCTTCCTCAATAGCCTTACCAATAGCAAGCGTAACCAATGAGATTGATTTGTAGGCATCATCGTTAGCAGGAATTACGAAATCTACTTCATTAGGGTTTGAGTTTGTATCGCACATCGCGATTACAGGAATCCCCAAACGCTTTGCTTCAGCTACAGCAATGTGCTCACGCTTCACATCCACTACAAACAATGCTGCTGGCAAGCGTGTCAAATCTGCTACACCGCCCAACAAACGCTCCAACTTATCTTTCTCACGGCCTTTAATAAGGCGCTCACGCTTTGCAATATTGCTCGCAGTAGCTTCGTCACCCAACATTTTCTCCAAGCTCTGCATTTTTTTCAATGACTTACGAATGGTAGCAAAGTTGGTCAACATACCACCTAACCAACGCTCGGTTACGAATGGCATTTTCAAACGACGTGCTTCTTCCGACACGATTTCTTGAGCTTGCTTCTTAGTAGCTACGAACATCACTTTACGGCCCGAACGAACTACGCCTTTCACGTATTGGCAAGCCTCGTCAAGTGATGCGATTGTTTTATTAAGGTCAATGATATGGATACCATTTTTCTCCATAAAGATATATGGAGCCATGCGTGGATCCCACTTACGTGTCAAGTGACCAAAGTGTACACCTGCATCTAACAGGTCTTTGTACTCTAATTGTGCCATTTTATTAGCTAAATGTAAATGTTATTAAAAAATTTTAGATACGCAGCACCACGCAACGGACACCATAAGCGTGGTCTGGACAAGCACCTCTCTCCCATTAGGGGAGGAAAGTAAATATTAACGTTTCGAGAATTGGAAACGACGACGAGCTTTTGCGCGGCCGTATTTCTTACGCTCAACCATGCGGGCGTCACGTGTCAAGAATCCTTCTTTCTTGAGAGCTGGGCGAAAATCAGAGTTGATTTCGCACAATGCACGTGCTATCGCCATGCGAGTAGCTTCTGCTTGTCCACGAACACCACCACCGCGAACGTTCACTTTAATATCATAACTCGAAGCTACATTAACCGTAGTCAAAGGCTGCTTCAAAATGATTTGGAGCGTTTCGATTGGGAAGTACTCAGCAAACTCACGGCCATTCACCTTGATATTGCCTTCTCCGGCTGACACGTAAACGCGAGCTACGGATGTTTTTCTTCTACCTACTGTGTTAGTAACTTCCATGATTAAAATTTAATTTCTTTCGGTTGTTGAGCGGCATGTGGGTGCTCTGCACCTGCATACACGTGCAAATTAGTGTAAATGCTACGACCAAGACGATTTTTGGGCAACATCCCTTTCACCGCCATTTCAATGACTTTGTGTGGTTGCTTGGCCAATACTTCACGTGGAGTAGCAAAACGCTGACCACCTGGGTGACCTGTGTGGCGAACGTACTCTTTGTCGGTCATTTTCTTGCCAGTCAAACGCACCTTATCTGCATTGATGACAATTACATTGTCTCCACAATCTACGTGAGGAGTGAAATACGGCTTATGCTTACCGCGCAAAATTTTGGCAATTTGGCTAGCCAAACGACCCAAAACTTCACCCTTAGCATCTACTACTATCCATTCTTTTTGTACGGTAGCAGCGTTAGCCGAAACGGTTCTGTAACTGAGTGTATCCACTTTGTTAAGTGTTTTTCGTTGAAAATCAATTAATTAACTATATAAACGGGCATTATGAGGCAAAAATCGGACTGCAAATATAGTGGTTTGCTTTTTGAAACACAAAATGATTCAAAAAATTAAATTTTTACTGATTTATTCTTTATTCTTGCAGGCGCAGATGGGCGCACTATTCCTAAAATAATGAGAACTGTAACGCTTCCATTCTGTTGGTAGTTTCTGTTTTTTTAATCTTTATAACATTCGTATTTCAAACCTTCGTCATTCTACATCCATATGCCTCAATTCGATTTTTTAGTGATAGGTTCGGGAATTGCGGGTCTCAGCTACGCCGCCAAACTCGCTCGGCATTTCGACGCTCGCAAAGAAGCAGTCTCTATCGCGGTTATCACCAAAGTACAAGCCGACGAAACCAATACCAAATACGCTCAGGGAGGGATTGCGGCGGTGTGGTCGGAAGAAGACTCTTTTGAAAAACACATCGACGATACGATGGTCGCTGGTGGGGGCATCAGCAAACGAAATATCGTAGAAATTGTCGTCAAAGAAGCTCCCGAACGCATTATGGAGCTGATTTCATACGGTACTCGCTTCGACAAAGAAGCCGATGGTGATTATGATTTAGCCAAAGAAGGAGGGCATTCTGACCACCGAATCTTACACTTCAAAGATGCAACGGGGTCCGAAATCGAACGCGCATTGCTTGATGAGGTGAAACGACATTCTTCTATTCAGATTTTTACGCATTACTTCGCCGTCGATTTGATTACCCAACACCATTTGGGCGAAACAGTTTATCGTCACCGCGATGATATCAAATGTTTTGGTGCGTATGTTCTTGACACCAAAACTGGCAAGGTTGAAAAATTTTTAGCAAAAACTACCATGCTAGCCACGGGAGGTATTGGCAATATTTACCAAAATACCACTAACCCTCGCATTGCAACAGGCGATGGCATTGCGATGGCCTACCGCGCCAAGGGTGTTTGCGATAATATGGAGTTTATTCAGTTTCACCCAACCGCGCTTTATCAGCCAGGCAAAAAACCTAACTTTCTGATTTCGGAAGCTGTTCGGGGTTTTGGAGGAATACTTCGCAACAAAAAAGGCGAAACCTTTATGGAGCATTACGATTCACGTTTGTCGCTTGCTCCTCGTGACATTGTAGCGCGTTCGATTGACTCCGAAATGAAGAAATATGGGGACGAACATGTTTACATCGACGTGACGCATTGCGATTACGAAAAGTTTATTGAACACTTCCCCAACATCACGGCTTATTGTAAAGAACAACTAGGTATCGACGTCCGTAAAGATTACATTCCTGTAGTTCCAGCACAACACTACATGTGCGGCGGAATTAAAGTAAATGAATGGGGACAAACCAATATTTTCTTTTTGTATGCAACTGGAGAGTGTGCTTGTACGGGTTTACACGGAGCCAATCGCCTAGCGTCTAATTCGCTCTTAGAAGCAGTAGTTTTTGCACACCGAGCATTTATCAAAACTATTGAAAACTTGGATAAAGCGCGCATCCCTGACAATATACCTGAGTGGAACGATGAAGGTACCACACATCCTGAAGAAGCTATTTTGGTGACTGAAATGACCAAAGAGCTGGAAGCTATTATGTCGAACTACGTCGGAATTGTACGCACCAACCGCCGTTTGAAACGTGCCCATGATCGTGTAGAACTCATTTACCAAGAACACGAAGAACTCTATTGGCAATCAAAGGTTTCGGTGCCGATTATGGAGCTTCGCAACATGATTAACGTGTCGTATTTGGTCTTAAAAATGGCCATGGCAAGACGGGAGAATGTGGGGCTGCATTTTAATCAAGACCATGTGAAGAAATAGTTTTCAGTCTTGGGTTAATGGTTTCCCGTTGGCTAATCAGCTATAAAACTAGTTTTGAAGAATAACATTGCCACAACACAGATTTTACTATTTTTGGGTGTTTATCAACAAGCACCCATTTTTTTACTATTTCTAAACCCTTTTTATGAAACGACCTTCAGAATCCCGCCTCATGCTTTGGGGGGCTACCGCTGCTTTTTGTGCTTATGCTTGCATGTACGCTTTCCGACGAGGAATCACCGCCGCTACTTTTGATGGGATGGTTTTCTGGGGAATTAACTACAAAATTTGGCTGATTACTTTACAGGTTTTTGGCTACGCACTTTCTAAACTCATTGGTATTAAGGTAGTTTCGGAAATGAAGCCTGCCCAACGCGCCATTTATTTGTTGTCGTTTGTAGGATTTGCCGAACTTGCCTTGTTGGGTTTTGCCCTTGTCCCAGCACCTTACAATATTCCTTTTTTGTTTCTGAACGGTCTTCCGCTTGGGATGGTCTATGGCACTGTTTTGGGCTTTTTGGAAGGACGCCGCCAAACTGACGCGCTTGTGGCGGGGCTTACGGCTTCGTTTATTTTTGCGTCGGGATTTGTAAAAACGGTAGGAAAAACCTTGCTCAACAACGGCATTTCGGAGTTTTGGATGCCTTTTCTGACGGGGTTGATGTTTGCCGTCCCGCTGGTGTTGGCCGTTTGGGCATTGGCGAAGCTACCCGCCCCTTCGGACGAAGACCGCGCTGAACGCACCGAACGCGCGCCGATGAATGCCGCTGACCGTAAGCGTTTCATCAGCACTTTTTCGGTGGGGTTGATTACCCTGATTGTATCGTACGTTTTCTTGACGGCTTTTCGTGATTTTCGCGATAATTTTGCCCCCGAAATCCTCAAAACCGCAGGCGTGGATGACCCGCTCATTTTTACCCAAACTGAAACCTTTGTGTCAGTTTTTATCCTGATTTTGATGGGGACATTGCGCTGGGTGAAAGACAACTGGAAAGCGTTTATGCTTATCAATGTACTTTTGGTAGCGGGAGGGCTTACCGTGGGCATTAGTACGTGGATGTATCAACAAGGAATGCTTTCAGCGGGTGTATGGTTTACACTGACGGGCGTGGGGTTATATTTGGCCTACGTACCTTGTAATGGCCTTTATTTTGAGCGTTTTGTGGCTTCGTTTAAGTACGTCAGTACGGTGAGTTTTGTGGTGACGCTCGCCGATTGGTGGGGGTATTTGGGAACGGTATTGGTGCTACTTTACAAAAACTTCGGCCAACCCAATATTAGTTTTCTGGATTTCTTTATTTACGGGGGGTATATTTTGGCGGTGGTATATGTGGTGTTGGTGGTGGTGTCGTTTGGATTTTTTAAGCGTAAGTATATAAGTTTACAGTAAGACTACCTAATGTTAGCGGCATACAAATAGTAGAACACAAATTGACTAGATAACTTATACTATCGAGTTCTATAAATTTCTACTTTGAGCCAATAATTTAAATTAATTATTGGCTCAAAGTACATCAGCTTTCTCTACTCTTTCGACAAAAACTTCTCAATCTGCTCGCTCGTCAAATACACTTTTCCTGAACGTGTTTTGACGTGCTCGCGGAAGGCGTTTTTGATGGCATCGCTCCATTTCATGTCTATTTCGCCTGGGGTGAATTTATTCTCACGGAGCATTTTGTGCCCAAACTCATCTTGTAATGCAATAAATTCGGACTGATTTACGACTTTTTCGGCTAAATGCGCGGGGATAAAAATCACGCCTTCGGGTTTGCCCAACACCAAGTCACCTGGCAATACCGACGCCCGACCAATCCGGATGGGGCAGTTGATGCAAGTCATCGTCATGTCTTTGATGGCCGAGGGATCATAGCCGCGCGTAAAGCCCACAAAGCCATCAATGGCGGTCAGTCCTTCGAGGTCACGCACGCCTGCGTCGAACACCACGCCCGTTTTGGATTTGGCATAAATCGAGTTGCCAAGGTTATCGCCAATGAGTGTGCCGTCAATAATTTTGCCATAGCCATCGGCTACATAAACGTCGTTAATCTGAAGGGCGTCAATAGGCCATGAGTTGGTGTTTCCTTTGCGGCCTTCTGCTTTGCCTTTTTCCTTGATGGGTTTTTCCATGTCGGGACGTGCAGGCATGTATTGCGCCGTTAAGACACGGCCTACCAATGGCTTTTCGGAGTGAATGATTTGAAAATTTCCTTCAAACTGATTGTTGTAACCATCTCCCCGCATGATACCCCAAGCTTCTTCGATAGATACGTTGGCCAAACGTTTTACAATTTCGTCGGGTACTTTCGGGCGTCCATCGGGGAAACGTTCGCCTTTCCACTCTTGGGTATAAAACTGAATAAGTTCTTTGGGTGCTTGAATTTGAGCAAAGGCAGGAGAAAGAAACAAGAAACAAAGGAAGAAGGAATAAAGGGATAGCGTTTTCATAAGTAACAGACCCCCACCCCCAACGGGGGAGTTTGTTTAGATGTAGTAATTCCCCCATTGGGGGTTAGGGGGCTGACAAAATTCATACAATTCTCCCGCCTACACTTCTATCTTTTTCCATCGGTGATTTTTGAAATATTTTCAGAAAAAATTGACCTAATCTTGTATCGTTAATACAACTCTTAACCGTGCGTACGCACCTAATTGACAAACCCCAATGAAAAAAATTACACAACGTTTTAAGTTGCCCGATTCCCACACCGCTTCCGAAAATAATCGCCGCGACTTTCTACGGAAAGGCTTACTTGGCGGATTATCCATGGGCTTGATGTTTGACGGCAAGCCTGAAAAAGAGATGGAGTTTATTACGCAAAAAGTAAAACGAGACTCTAAGCCTTCGGAGCTTAAAATCACCGATATGCGCATTGCCCATTTGCAGGGAGTGCCGTTTAAAAGTCCCATCATTCGCATAGAAACCAATCAAGGCTTAGTGGGCTGGGGCGAAGTGCGCGACGGCGCCAGTCCTAACTATGCACTGATGCTCAAGAGTCGTTTGTTGGGCCAAAACCCATGTAACGTCGAGAAAATCTTCAAGGAAATTAAACAATTTGGCGGACACGGACGTGCTGCGGGTGGTGTATGCGGGGTAGAAATGGCCCTGTGGGATTTGGCAGGAAAAGCCTACAATGTACCTGTTTATCAGATGCTTGGCGGAAAATACCGCGACGAAGTTCGCCTTTATGCCGATACTCCAGAAATCAGCGACCCTTCTACCTTTGCCAAAAAACTGAAAGAAACCCGTCTTGACAAAGGCTACACTTTTTTGAAGATGGACTTTGGGATTGGACTGTTGGCAGGGAAGCCTGGTATGCTCATTGGGGACAATGTGTGGAAACTTTCGCAACGTGACAATAAAACCAAAACCGTAGGAAACTACAGCATGACCAAGCACCCTTTTACTCGGATTCAGATTACGGACAAGGGCTTGGAGTACATTGCCGAATACGTCAGTAAAATTCGGGAAGGTGTAGGCTACAATATTCCTGTATCAGCCGATCACTTTGGGCATTTTGACGTAAACACGGCGATTCGCTTAGGAAAAGCGGTTGAAAAATACCAATTGGCGTGGCTCGAAGACTTGGTGCCTTGGTTTTACACCGACCAATGGAAACAAATTTCGGACGCCATCGAAACGCCTACCCTCACGGGCGAAGATATTTTCTTGAAAGAAGAGTTTATCAAACTCATTAATGCCAAAGCGGTGGACATGATTCACCCCGATTTGGCCTCGTCGGGTGGAATTTTGGAAACCAAAAAAATTGGAGACTACGCCGAAGAACACGGTATCCCAATGGCAATGCACTTTGCAGGTAGCCCGATTTCATTTATGGCCAACGTACACTGTGCCGCCGCTACCGAAAACTTCGTGGCATTGGAACACCACGGCGTGGACGTAGAAGGCTGGGAAGATATCGTAACGGGCAATAAACCTTTGGTAGTCAATGGCTTTGCACCTGTTCCTAACAAGCCAGGTTTGGGCGTAGAACTCAACGAGGAAGTAGCAAAAAAATTCTTAATGAAAGACCAAAAATGGTTTGCTCCTACCGATGAATGGAATACCAAAGATTCGTGGGATAGAGATTGGAGCTAGTTTTGGAGTGTCGATTGGTTAAGGGCAGCATATCGAATTCGTGTCGAAGGTTGCTCACAACCTGAATCAACCTAATTAAACGTCAGTCGATAAAACGACTGACGTTTACAGCCATTGGTAGGCAAATGGAAACTCAATGCCATTGAGCCAGCGAGAGATGTAAAGAAATGGGAATCTACAGCTTCTAAACAGCGGCTTTATCAACTTCTTGGGCCTGAAAGATAGTTTGAGCGTTGGCGGGTCTACGTTTACCGCACCGAGGAAGATGATGGCTATTTTTTTTATAAGTTTAATGACTGTTTAACGAAAAAACTAATACACCAGTAATAAAGGGGCAACTTTTTCTTGATGAAAGGTATTTGGGGTTATAAGTAGTTTATACTTTTATTGTGATGATTTTTTACGGCCAAGACGTCCGTACCACAAACATTACCCATGAAAATCGGATTTGTCGTTTCTTTTTTTGATTTCCGCAACGATGTGCGGCGAGTTATTACGGAAGTTGCCCAGCAGCACGAGGTTACCATCTTTGGTCGCCCTGAAAATAAAGAGGAAATCTTACGCCATCTGCCTTCGGGCGTGGAATTTCGGCTCATCAACGAAAAAAAGGGCGGCTGGTGGAATAGCCTTTGGATAAAACTCTACATTCTTTTTCGACAAATTCCCGAAAGCCGTCACAATTTCTTTTTGATGGAGCTCTTTAAAGCATCGCTTGCTACGGACGCGGCTGTACTGAAAAAAAATCACCAAATTTTGGCGTGGGTGCGTCGATTGCCCAAAATTATTTCCTACGATTTTTACCTGAACCGACTTCAGTACCGAGCCCAAACCGACCTCACGGGAATCGACCAATTTGTGTGTTTTACGGCCATTGCCGATGATTTTTTGATGGCGCGCTTGGTTCGCGAAAAGCATCCTGTAAAGGTCTATGTCTACAGCTGGGACCACGCCTGTAAACACACTTGTTTTTCGTCGCGTGCGACCTATGTGTGCTGGAATGAGCGAATTCGCAAAGATTTGATTTATTTACAACACGTATCGCCCTCACAGGCGAGCGTGGTGGGTGCTAGTCAGTTTGCCTACATCAACGAATACCGTAAAGTAGCGGCTCAGTTGCCCCGTACGTACGATTTCCCTTACGTCTATGTCGGTTGTGCCATTGGCGTTGTTGACCTTGTACGCGACGAAGTGAGTGTGATTAAACAGGTTGCAGGAGTCTTACAACAAGCTCGCCCTGATTTGAAGTTAGTGGTTCGGCCATATCCTGTGCAGGGCAATTGGGAATTGTACACACCGCTGCGCGGTTTGCCTAATGTGGTGATGGATGATGGTTTCCAAACGCTGGATTTGTCAGTCAAAGACAGCCATATTTTGGAGAAATTTGAGAAAATCGCCAACGCCGACGCCTTTTTTCACATGGGAACGACTATGGGCTTGGAGGCTTGTTTTACCGATACACCTTCATTTATGCTCGACTTTGGCTATACTTCCACCAACGGCTTGAGTTTGTACGGTTTTATCCACCAATACCAAAACGACCGACATTTGATTGAACTCGCTCCTCAAAACGCTGTACGTTCCACAGAGCAATTGGCGAACATCTTCAAAAACCTGTCCTCACCTACTTATCGGATTCTGAATGGCTTGGTTCAAAGTCAATATCAGATTAAGTCGTTTCAGGAGTTTGCAAATGACTTAATAGCAGTATAACTTTACTGACTATCAAACCTTAACCAATCACATGACTGTTCTGACTTTTTTTCGAACGTCAGCGTTTGTAGCGTTGACGACCGCAGCGGTATTTGCCCAAACAGGGACTCAACAAAAGCCTCCTTTACTGACTGCCGCTACCCCCGAAACCGTTGGGATGTACAGCGAGCGCCTCAGTCGCCTCGATGGCGTTTTGCAATCGTACATCGACAAAGGTGCGTTTCCTGGCGTGGCAGCCATCGTTGTTAGAGATGGAAAAATCGTTTACCACAAAGCCTTTGGAAAAGCCGATCTCGATGCCAACAAGCCCTTGAGCAAAGATGCCATGTATCGCATTGCGTCCATGACCAAGGCCATCACATCGCTAGCAGTAATGATGCTCCACGAGGAAGGCAAAATCATGCTCGACGACCCCATCAGCAAGTACATTCCTGAGTTTGCCAAGCCCGTCGTCATTGATCAATTTAACCCCAAAGACAGCACCTACACAGCCGTTCCTGCCAAACGCGAAATTTCGATTCGGCATTTGTTGTCGCACATGTCGGGAATCAATTATAACGCCATCGGGAGCGACGACCGCATCAAAGCCGTGTATTCAAAAGCAGGAATTGTGGATGCTTTTACGACCAAAAAAATGACCATTGGCGAAAACATCAAAAAATTAGCTAAGCTTCCGCTCACCCATCAGCCAGGCGAAAAATGGACCTACGGACTTAGCTCCGACGTGTTGGGGTACTTGGTAGAAGTAGTTTCGGGAGAAACGCTAGAGCAGTATTTTCAGAAACACATTTTTGAGCCGTTGGGTATGAAAGACACCCATTTTTATTTGCCCGATGCCAAGAAAGGCCGCTTAGTTCCGATTTATTCCGAAACCAAAGAAAAAACCCTTGTCAAAGGCTCGCTCGATAACCTTAGTTCCGACCCCGACTATCCCATCAAAGGGGCTAAATCGTATTTTTCGGGCGGTGGTGGGCTTATCAGCACAGCTTACGACTACGCGGTATTCTTGCAAATGTTGCTTAACGGAGGTACTTATAACGGCAAGCGCTTGTTGAGTCGCCGAGGAGTGGAGTTATTTACCAATACTAATCAAAGTGGAACGCTTTTCCCTGACCCTCGTAATTATTTCAGTTTGGGCTTTAGTGTAATTAACGAAGCAGGACGCGCCAACGATATTTACAGCAACGTGGGTACTTTTAGCTGGGGCGGGGCCTTTAGCACGCACTATTTTGCCGACCCCAGAGAAAAGATTTGTGCCGTATTGATGAAACAAATGTGGCCTACCACCATGGGCGGCGAGCTCGACCGAAAGTTTGATTTAATGATTTATCAAGCACTAGACGATAAGTAGGTACGTCGAGTGGCCAGTTCTCCTAGTCTCTATTGTTACTTTTTGAGGAGTACTGGCCACTGATAGTTTTTAGTTATTTCCTTTCTCCAAACGCTCCGCCAGCATTTTGATAAAATACCCTCCTACTACGGAGCGGGCTTGAAAGCCTACCTGCTTGGCATTGATGGTTTCGTGCCAATCAGAGAGTGGGACGCGGGTGGGGGTTTCGTTGGCATACTTCCATACGGGGTCAATCAACGCTTTGAAATCGGCGTCCGAATCGGCCATGGTTGCCGTCCATACAATCCAATCCGACTTGGTATAAGTCTTACGGCTGTCGAGCGGAAGACCATAGGCTTGTTGTTTTTTGAGGTAAAACGCAATTTCCTTTTGGGCAACTTCTTTCGGGAACACGTTCAATCCGAGCAATTTATCCCAAACAATGTTGTATTTCTGACTCCAACTTCCTGCGGTTTTGTCGAACGTAAGCGCGTAGTGGTCACCGTCGGCGCTCATCTCCATCCAACGGCGGGCCAAGGTGCGCGCCAACGTAAAATGCTCATCGGCAAGTTTTTGTTCGCCCAATTGAGCCGCCATTTGGGCATAACACGCAATTCCGACAATGGCCTTGGCCGACAAGTTGACATTCCGCGCCAAGTGCCCCGCGAAGTCGTCGGTACAAAGTTGGTTGGCGGGGTCAAATCCGTCGCGTTTTAGGAATTCCACCCATTTCGTCAGCATCGGCCAGTGTTCGCGCGCAAAGCTTGGATTACCATCCATTTTCACCGAGGCCGCTGTCAAAATCATCATGTTTCCCGCTTCTTCCACGGGCATATCTTCGCCGTAAGTTTGGCCGTTGGCAAGCGGGTAAGTACCAATATCGTGCGCGGGAAAGTCTTTTTTCCAACGTCCCGATTCGCTATAGTCAAAGATAAAACGTAGCAATCCTTTTGCCAACTCGTTGTTGTACAACAAAAACATCGGTGCCGACGGATACGTTACGTCCACTGTTCCAATCGAACCGTTAGAGAAATTTTCTTTCGACAAAAAGAATACTTCTCCCTTCGGCCCTGCTACAATTTTGTGGGCTGAGATGGCCTGACGGTAGGCCAATTGGCACAAATCAGCGTACGATTTTCCACCCACTTTGGTCGCATCATCGTACATTTTTTTATCGAACACCGTGCTTTTGGTCAACAAACGTGGATAATCTGCTTCGGCAGTTTGTAACGTTTTCAGCATGGTCGTAGTAGGGTCACGGCGCCACCATCCACGGAGGTTTTGACCAAAATACTGTACCGAATACACATCGTCGTAGCCCAAAAGCAAATGCTTTGAGGAAGTTTTTTCTGAAACATTGCCAAAGTTTACGACCGTCGCCATTGTCAACTCGCCCGCCGTTCCTGAGACTGTCGAAGAAGTAGCCATCAATTGGCCTTTTGCTCTAAAGTCATTTTTCAATTGGTCAGGATTCCCCGTTACCACGCTGCTTGCTGCATCAGGTACCGCCAAATAGGCATAGCCCCAGTCGATGCGGACATTATCGCCTTTTTTGCCCAATACAGGCTGCTCTTTGGTTCCAACTGACGTATACACTAGCTTTCCGTCTTTCTTGGTTTCTGCCACTACTTCTTGCGAAGGCACGTTAGTAGCAACCAAGGCCGATTCGCCAAAATACACTTGCACCGAGTGAGGTTTGTTGTCTAACGAACGCGTGGAGAACGTCACATAACTTACGGGACGAGCCACTACTTCCAACTCATCCAACAACAAAGGCGACAGGAAGTTAACATCCAATTCAACAGGACCTGCATTAAATACATAACTGGTCTGGGTCGCCGTAACGGTAGCTTTCTTTTGCGTAGCCGTCACCGCCTGCGCCATAGGAACGACACTTACTAGCCCTACGTCTACAAACGACTCACCGATGGGGCTAATGCAATGCACCGCCAAGACGTTACGCCCCTTACGAAGTGCCTTTTGGCCTTCGGCCGAAAGGGGCGAACGGATGTATTCACCTGCACAACAAGGCTTTGTGAAGATACGCGTACCGTTCAAATACACCGTCACATCGTCGTCGTTGATGAGGGTCAACAACAGCTTAGAGGCCTCCACTTGCCCGTCGTAGTTAAACTCACGACGGATAAAAATTCCGTCTTTGTCAATTTTTCCATTGTGAAACGGCGTGCGCGATGCGGGCGAATCGCCAAAAGGCCCCGAACCCGTTTTCCAACCTTGGGGAATAAAATCGGGTTGCTCCCACCCTGTCGAAGGTTTGGTGGTGGTATACAACGCGTCGTACGCTTTGTTTTCGCCCGTTGGCAACAAGGCCTGGTATAAAGTTGGAGGAGCTCCTAGAAACTGATACGACTTGCCGTCAACCCGTACAATGCCTTCGAGCGAATGCGGGCGACCTGTCCAATGGCGAGTGGGGCTGTCAGTGAGTTGGTCGGTATTGCTCCAAATGCTAAAATACGGGTCGTGGGTAATGAGGGGATAAGCGGGTGGGCGAAGCATCTGCGCCCTTGAAGACGTTAGCGCGAGGCACCCACTCAGAGCAAGCAACAAAATTCTTGAAAAGTGGGACATATTATTTTTTACCAGTTAATGCTTTGATTGTTTTGATTTCATCTTGGCTGAATGCCGTTCCGTCGGTGCGATAAATGTCATGGAACCACAATTCAGGTTCTTTCCCATCAGGCATAGGTGTTCCCCAAGCGTAAATGGTATTTGTTTTTCCCGAAACAAATCCCCAATTGATAGCCCCTACGTTTTCTTGCTTCAACATGGGCATGATGGTCTGGAATAAGCTACCGTTGCGACGTGCCATGTATTCCGTGCAAATCAGCGGCCGGCCATACTGACGAAGTTTATCAATCAATTCTTTGTGTTTATCTACATAGCCGTAGTGGTGGTACGTAATCACGTCGGAGTTTTCTTCTTGGAATTTGTTCAGTTCCTTATACTTCTCTCCCCAGCTCCACAAGCCTACGCTGATTGGCTGCGAAGGATTCACTTCTTTCCCCCACGCAAAAACGGCTTTTAACAACGGCATACTTTTATTAAAATAACCGCTATTTCCTGGTTCGTTGTACAAGTCCCACAACAAAATACGGTTATCGTTTTTAAAAGTCGTCATTACATCTTTCACGTATTTTTCCAACATTCCTAAGCTATCTGGGTGATTGTGAATCATCGTCCCTGGATCGCGTACCCAGCCGCTGTTGTGAACACCCGTTTTAGGGGCTGGCTGCTTGCCTGGGCGATAGTCATCGTTCCAGCAGTCGTCAAAAAACACAAAAATGGTTTTGATTCCGTGTTTGCTCGAAATCGCGAGGTATTCGTCGAGGCGTTTTTTAAAGCCAGACGCATCGGTTGTCCACGCTATGTGATGCAAATACACACGCATGGCGTTGAAACCCAGTTGTTCGGCCCATCCCAATTCTTTGTCAATAGTTTGGCGGTCAAATGAATCGGCCTGAAACATCTCTAATTGGTTAATGGCTGTACTTGGCTGAAAGTTACAGCCTCTAATCCAGCCCTGTTTTTTATACCAATCGTTGGCTTGTTGAGCCGTCCAGCGAGGTTGTGCTTTGAGGGTAGCTACCATTAAAAGCAACGCAATCACAAAAAGTGTTATTTGTTTCATAAAATGATGAATTGTTAGATAGTGAAGTTGACAATCATTTGTTTAAGGCAATTTTAGTCAAAAACTAATACCTACCCCCCTTACTTCATCATTGATTACCACACCAACAACTAGATAAACCCCTATTAACCAACCTTTTCACTATAGGGGCTACTACTTACTTTTTCCGTTACAAAAATCGACAAGAGAACAGACCTGAACGTAGCATTACAATCAATGAATATTTCGACTTAATGGTTTTTTGCTAGGGTTAATAGAGCGAAAAAACTATTTTTGCCCTGAAAAACAATCTTTCAACCCACTTGAATCCTATGAAAACCGTAGATTCGTACAATTTTGCGGGCAAACGTGCCCT
>JACCEC011684907.1_pt1 | contig 52669 bp, 51 predicted proteins | sample 7450121 | NCBI WGS metagenome assembly JACCEC01 (sample SAMN15323455, study PRJNA562643) | freshwater metagenome | isolation source: river surface water | place: USA:Blue River Watershed | collected 2017-08-18
ACATCGACACCGAGTGGTTCGCCGGTCCGCTGTATCGCCTGGCCAGGCGCCTGTTTCCCCACAGCGAGCACGGCGTCTTCCTCGTCAGCTCGCTCGACTATTTCGTCTTCGATGCCGTGGCCTGGCGGCTGCTGCGCCGGCGCCAGGGTGAGCGCTGGGACATCCTGCATCGCGTGACACCGGTGAGCCTGGCCGCGCCGACCTGGCTGGTCCGCCTCGGCATGCCGACCGTGATCGGCCCCCTCAACAGCGGACTCAATGATCCGCCGGGCTTTGCCGCCATCCTGCGCCAGGAATCGACCTGGGTGGTCAGGCTGCGCGAGTTCGGCCGCTGGTTCGACGGCCTGATCGGCTCGTCGCGCCGCGCCACCCGCCTGCTGGTGGCGACCCAGGCCACGCTCGCCGGCGTGCCGCCGCGCCACCGCCAGCGCTGCGAGTTCATGCTGGAGAACGGCGTCGAGCTGGAGCGCTTCCGCCCCATGCCATGGCCGGCCGCACCGGGGCCGCAGCAGCCGCTGCAAGTGCTGTTCGTCGGCCGGCTGATCCCGGCCAAGGCGCTGACCCTGCTGATCGATGCCGTGGGGCAGGTGCGGGCGGCGGGACAGGCGGTTCGGCTCACGGTGGTGGGCGATGGCCCCTTGCGCGCCCAGTGGGAGCAGCATGCCCGGGGCCTGGACGGCGTGGTGGATTTCGTCGGCAACCAGCCGCTCTCCGCGGTCGCGCTCCACATGCAGCGCTGCCATGTCTTCTGCCTGCCCTCGGTGCGCGAGTCCGGCGGCGCGGTGCTGCTGGAGGCCATGGCCTCGGCGCGGCCGGTGATCGCCATCCGCTTCGGCGGCCCGGCCGAACTGGTCGATGACAGCGTCGGCGCTCTGGTCGAGCCCATCGCGCGGCAGGCGACGGCCGACATCGCCGCCTTGCTGCAGCAGGTCGTCGCGCAGCCGGCCGACTGGGCCGCCAAGGGTCTGGCCGGCCGTCGCAAGGTGGAGGCGCATTACAGCTGGAGCGCCAAGGTGGCGGCCGCAGGGGCCTTGTACCAATCCATGCTGGACGAAGGAAAACCGGCATGAGTTCTTCAACCCAGGCGCCGCGCCTGGCCTATCTGGTCAGCCGCTACCCGGCGGTTTCGCACACCTTCATCCTGCGCGAGGTGCGGCAGCTGCGCGAGGCCGGCTTCGACATCCGCTGCGCGTCGGTCAATGCGCCCGACCGCGCGCAGGCGCAGATGACGCCTGACGAGGTGGAGGAGGCCGGATCGACCTACTGCCTCAAGCGTCACGGCCTGCGCGGGGCCTTGCAGGGTCATCTGTGGGGCTGGCGCCATCCGCGCGCGTACTGGAGCGGCCTCAAGGCCGGCCTGAGCTTTGGTGGCTGGGACCTCAGGCGCGCTCTGTTCGGCCTGTTCTACTGCACCGAGGCGCTGATGCTGGCGCGCTGGATGGAGTCGCAGGGACTGCGGCACCTGCATGTGCATTTCGCCAGCGCGGCTGCCAACATCGCGCTGATCCTCAGGCCGATGGTGCCGATGACGCTGTCGATCTCCGTCCACGGACCGGACGAGTTCTACGACGTGCCGGGTCAGCGGCTGGTTGACAAGATCGCAGCGGCCGACTTCCTGGTCTGCATCAGCCGCTTCGCGCGCAGCCAGCTGATGAAGCTCTCGCCCGCCAGCGCCTGGGACAAGTTCGAGGTCTGCCCGCTGGGGGTGGACGTGGCGAACTACAACCCGCAGCCTGCCGCCTTGTCGCAGCGGCCGTTCACCGTGCTGTGCGTGGGACGGCTGACGCCGGCCAAGGGCCAGCATGTGCTGCTCGAAGCCTGCGCCCGTCTGCGCGAGCAGGGCCATGCCTTGCGGCTGGTGATCGTGGGCACCGGGCCCGACGAGGCCTCGCTGCAGGCCAGCGCCGCGGCACTCGGCCTCCGGGAGGTGACTTTCACCGGCGCGCAGAACATCGAGCAGGTGCGGGCCTGGTACCGCGACAGCGATGTGTTCGCACTGCCCAGCTTTGCCGAGGGCGTGCCGGTGGTGCTGATGGAGGCCATGGCCAGCGGCGTGCCCTGTGTCACGACACGAATCACCGGCATTCCCGAGCTGATCCGCGACGGCATCGACGGCCTGCTGGTCACGCCGTCCGACGTGCAGGAGCTCGCCGACCGCCTGGCCTGGCTCAAGGCGGATGCCCAGCGGCGCCGCGAGCTCGGCGAAGCCGGCCGCCGCCGCGTGGCGCAAGCCTACGACCTGTCGCACAACGTGGCGCGGCTGGGCGCCATCTTTGCGGCCCGGCTGGGAGCGGATGCATGACCGCCTACGTGAACGGATTGTGGACGGCGCTGGCGGTCCTGCTGGCGCTCGCCACCCTGCCGGGGATGTGCTATCTGGCGCTGCTCACGCTGGCCGGCCTGCGCCGCGTGGTGCCGGCTGCGGATCAGCATCCGCTGGCGGGCCGCATCGCCATCGTGGTGCCGGCGCACGACGAGGCCGCCGGCATCGCGCGCACGCTCGACAACCTGCTCGGCATCGCCCGGACGGATGGTGTGGCCACGGTCTGCGTCATCGCCGACAACTGCAGCGACGACACCGCGGCGATTGCCCGGGCGCGGGGCGCAAGAGTGCTGGAGCGTCACGACCTCCAGCAGCGCGGCAAGGGCCATGCGCTCGATCATGCCTTCGGTCTGCTGGCCGGGGAAGGCTTCGTGGCCTATGTGGTGATCGACGCCGACACGCTGGCCGAGCCCAACCTGCTGGCCGTGCTGCGCCGCCACCTGGGTGCCGGCGCGCTGGCGGTGCAGACGCGCTACACCGTGCTCAATGCCGAGCAGTCGCCGCGCACCCGGCTCGCCGAGCTGGCGCTGTGCGCCTTCAATGTCTTGCGCCCGCGCGCGCGCCATGCGCTGGGCTGGTCGGCTGGCATCCTGGGCAACGGCTTCGCCCTGACGGCACAGGCCTTGCAGCAGGTGCCTTACCGCGCCACCTCGGTGGTGGAGGATCTCGAATACCACCTGCGCCTGATCAGGCAGGGCCTGCGCGTGCATTTCGCCGACGAGACCGGCGTGCGCGGCGACATGCCGCTGGCCGGCAGCGGCCAGGCCACGCAGCGCGCGCGCTGGGAGGGCGGACGCCTGCGGATGCTGCGCGACCATGGCGTCGGCCTGTTGCGCCGTGGCTTTAGCGGCCAGTGGCGCCTGTTCGAGCCCCTGCTCGACCTGCTGCTGCCGCCGCTGGCGTACCACAGCTGGCTGCTGCTGGCCTTGCTGGCGCTGCCGCTGGGTTGGGCGCGCGGCCTGGGCCTGGCCGGGCTGATGCAGCTGGCGCTGCATGTGCTGGTGGCCGCAGGCATCGGCGGACTCGGTGCCCGGCGCCTCGGGCTGGCGCTGTGGGCCGTGCCCGAATACCTGTGGTGGAAGCTGCGCATGCTGCGCGCCACCGTCAAGACCTCGCAAGCCTGCGCCGATTGGGAACGCACCCGCCGCGACGCCCCGAGCAACTGACCATGTCGATTCAGCCCCTCATCAGCGTCATCGTCGTCTCGTTCAACACGCGCGACATCCTGCGCGTCTGCCTGCAGCGCCTGTTCAGCGTGACCGCGGGCCTGCGGCTGCAAGTGATCGTCGTCGACAACGCTTCGCGCGATGCCTCGGCCGACATGGTGGCGCAGGAGTTTCCTGGCATCTGCCTGATCCGCAGTGGCAGCAACCTCGGCTTTGCCGCTGCCAACAACCTGGCTTTCCTGCAGGCCCGGGGCGACCATGTGCTGCTGCTCAACCCGGATGCGCTGCTCGAACCCCAGGCACTGCAGCGTGCGCTGGCCCACATCGAGGCTGACCCCGCCATCGGCCTGGGCGGCGGCCTGCTGCTGGGCCGGGACGGGCAGCGCGAGCCGTCCGCGCGGCGGTTTCCCTCCCTGCTCAACGAGCTGCTGGTGCTCTCCGGCCTGGCGGCGCGCTACCCGCAATCGCGCTTCTTCGGCCGCTTCGACCGTACCTGGGACAACTCCGGCCAGGCCGCCACGGTGGACTGGGTGCCGGGCGCCTTCGCGCTGATGCGCCGCGCGGCGCTCGATCAGGTCGGGCTCTTCGACGAGCGCTTCTTCCTCTATTGCGAGGAGGTCGATCTGTGCCGGCGCTTCCGCGCCCGGGGCTGGAAGATCCTGTACTGGCCCGACGTGGTGATTCGGCACCGGGGCGGCGAGTCGTCCAGGACGCTGGCAGACCAGGAATTCTCATCGTCCGGCTCCCAGCTCACGCTGTGGCGCATGCGCAGCCAGCTGCTCTACTACCGCAAGCACCATGGCGCGCTGGCGCGTGGCGTGGCCGCGCTGGAGTCCGGCTGGCACGGTCTGCGCGCCTGGCGTGCGCGGCGCCAGGGGCTGCTGCGCAAGGCCGCTGAGTCCGAGCGCGTGGTCGCGCTGATGCGCCAGGCCTGGCGCGAGACCGATGGCGGCCGCAGCAGTCCGCCCAGGCCCTGGTGAGAAAGGCGATCGATGTTCGAGCATCTGCGTGAGGATTGGCAGACCTACGGCCGCGACATCTCGCGCCAGGGTTTCTGGGTGATGTGCGTGTTCCGCCTCGGCCAGTGGCGCTACCGCGTGCGGCCGGCGTTGCTGCGCAAGCCGTTCTCCTTCATCTACCGTGTGCTGCGCACGCTGGTCCAGATCATGACCGGCATCGAGCTGCACTGCGAGACCCGGATCGGGCGCCGGCTGCTGATCGAGCATTTCGGCGCTGTCATCATCAGCGGCGACACCGTGATCGGCGACGACGTCGTGATCCGCCAGGGCGTGACCCTGGGCTTGCGTCATGCCGGCCTGCGCGGCGCGCCCGTGATCGGCAACCGGGTCGATATCGGCGCCGGCGCCAAGCTGCTCGGCCCCATCCACATCGGCGACGATGCCGTGATCGGCGCCAATGCCGTGGTACTGACCGACGTGCCGGCGGGTGCGCTGGCGGTCGGCGTGCCGGCCGTGATCAAGCCGCGGCGTGCGCAGCCGTAGCCCGCGCCTCGGTGTCCTCTCTGATGCGACAGGAAATGTCGCGGGGTGACGGGACACTGCAGCCTGATCCTGAACCTGCTTTCCCGATGATGCAACTGCGCTCTCCCAGACGGTGGACCGAGAACTTCTTCCTGGTCATGTGCCTCGCGACGCTGGCGCAGCCCGCGCACGCGAACGACGCTGATTTCAACCGCTTGCGCCAGCAAGGCGAGCAGGCGCAGGCACGCGGCGACCTCCCGCAGTCGATACGTGCAGCGCTGAAGATGCTGGACCTCAAACCCAACGACCTGGAGACCATGCTGGCCTTGTCAGGCCTGTACGGCAAGGCAGGGCAGGCCGGGCAGCAGCTGGTCTGGACCAGGAAGATCCTGCAGCTCCAGCCCAATCACTTTGACGCACTCATCAACCAGGGCAACGCGCAGGCCGTGCTGGGCAATGCCAAGGCGGCCCAGGACAGTTTCGGCAAGGCCAGAAGGCTCGACCCTTCCAGTCCGCTGCCTCCCTACAGTCTCGGCGTCCTGGCCCAGTCGCTCGGCAAGGATCAGGACGCCATCGCATTCTTCCAGGCGGCGCTGAAGCTGTCGCCAGCCTTCGAGGATGCGCGGTTCAACCTGGCGGTCAGCCAGGCCAATACCGGCCTGGTCCGCGACGCCATCCGGAACCTGGACCAGCTCCTGAAGGTCAATCCCGCTGCACAGGACGCCCGCGAGCTTCGCAACGCCCTGGGCCGTCCCTGAGGCCGTGGCCGCAGGTCGCGCAGGCGCTGTCAGGCGGCATACCAGCTCGCGGTCTCGCGGGCTTCCCTGGCGATTTCCTGGCGCAGCGCCGCCGGTGCCAGCACCTCGACGCCAGACCCCATGCTCTGGAGGAAATGCTTGAGCATGAAGGTATCGGGCAGATGCGCGCTCACCCGGTGCCATCCCGGTCGTTCCGGATCCTCTGCCACCACCTGCGCCCGGGTCAGCGGGCGTTCACGGAAGTGGTACAGGTGGCTGTTCCTGACCCGCAGCTGGAGCTCGATCGGACCCGAGGGCTTTTCGCGGTTGATGACATGCGAGAGCTGGAAATCCTGTTCGATGTAGTCGTCCAGGTCGAAGCCGGGTCGGTGCTGCGCCGGCTTGTGCAGCAGCTCGGCATGGACAATCCGGTGTGCCGGCAGGTGCTGCAGCGGATCGCTCAGGCCTTCGCTGACCAGGACATAGACGGAGTCGTCCTTCAGCACCAGACCGTGGATCGTGACGTCCCGGGTGCTGAAGACGCCTCTGGCGTTGGTGTACTGGCGGCGGACCTGCCGGTCCGTGCGCACCGCTTCCAGCAGGACCTTCATGACCTGGGGCGCGATCGCGGGCGGCTGGCGTCCGATCCCGCTGCGCGCCATCCGGATCCTGCTCCAGAGGCGCTGCGTCTCCCGCGATTCCCGTACCAGCTGTCCGGCTGCCTGCTCCAGACTGCCGGCTCCCAATACCTCGTCGCCCACGGCCGCCTTGAGTGTCTGTCTGGCCAGCAGGAGGTTGAGCGCCACCTGCTCGGTCATGTACCACTGGACCAGGTGTTCGTTGCGCAAGTAGTAGGCCGGCGGATTGCTTCCCTCGACCTTCGCCACCGGAGCCTGGCCCTCTTCGGCAGCCACACTGAGTTCCTCCAGGCTGCGCTGGATCTTGCGGATCTGATGCGATCCGGCCTCTTCCGGCGACGACAGGCCATAGAAGCGGCGCGCCAGTTCGCGGGTGGTCAGTGCCGCGTCGGCACGCTGCGGCAGCAGGGGCACCAGACGCATGAAATCAGCAGCTTTCACAACACCTCACGAAACGACAGAAATTGACGTGCTTCAGGTGGAAAATTCCAGCAGGCCCAGCCCCGAAGGTTCCCGGCAATTTTCACCCAGGAGATCAGCATGTCGACCCAGACCCTTAAGGACTCCAAGTTCCGCATCATCGGCCATATCGAGACCCGTTCCGACGGCGTGCAGGTTCTCAAGAACGACAGGTTCGTGATCCTGGGCTACTACGACCCGCGCTCCAACCAGACCAAGGATGGCCGCTTCCGGATCGTGGGAACCGGCAACCTGCTCACCAGCCTCCTCGGCCAATTCTGAAACACGCGCAAGGCCGGACTCATTGATGATCACCCTGACATTCAATCAGCCTGAACGCCTCGCCGACCAATTTCATGTCGCCGCCGACGTCACCCCCTGGAGCTGCGGGTCCTCCTGCGTCAGAATTGTTGTCGCCCCATGGAACCGATGATCCCGGTGTGATGATGGAAAAACAACCTGGCAAGATACGAGCAGGTATTCAAAGACAAGGTAGCAAAGTTACCTTGAAATAACTTATCATTCCGGCTCAAATGGAAGTGAGAAATCACCTTCGTCGTAGTTGCGAACGGTGACGCGGCGGATATACCAGCCGTCGCGCATGAGGTTGTCACCCACACCGGCTTCGATGTAAGGCGCGAAATCGCCTTCATGCACCAGCATCAGCGGCACTGACCACTCGGCATACATCTGACGCACCTCATCGAGGTTGTCGGCGTCGATCTCGGTCTCGCCATGGGTCAAAACGCCAAAGTCTTCGTCCAGGATCGACCCTACCAGACAATCGACCAGTTCCTGCGGCTTCTCGCGCCTCAATCGCTCAACGAAGTCAAAGCCCGGTTGCAGCTCCTGTTCCGTCTTGCCATACGGATAGAGCCAGTCCTCTGGATCGTAGTTCTCGTTTTTTTCGTACTCCTCATCGAAGTCCAGCAGCCTGTACAGCATGGCGTCGGTCTTGGAGCCCAGGAAGTACAGTGTCCGGGCGGAGGCCCGCATGAGCTGCCAGGCCAGGAAGTCCTCGGTCTTGAACTCCACCGCCTGGTCGCCCATCCGGCCCGTGACGGTCTTCTTCCTCGGCACGAAGATCTCATCGAAGCCAAAGTGTGCCGATGTCATGGTCAGATCAAAGATGTTGTTGACTGGCTCTTCATTGACTTCATCTGGCAGAGGTGCCGGAAACATTTCGATCACATAAGGCACGGCATCGAATTGCATGCCTTGCTTGATGTACATATCAATCGGATTGCAGTAGTTATGGTTCATGTCGAATTTCATGCTGTGTCGTAATTCCTGAAATCGTGGATCCAATGAATATTGGCCGGCATGTTGCAAATTGTAGCGCAAGACATTTGAATGGGTGATTCCTATGCCGGCAGATGCGCCTTGATGAGCCGGCTTCTGTGGCTGAAAACCGCCTGGTCCGTGTAGTGTTCGCTGATGCGATGGCAATGTTCGACTGCCCGTGCCAGCTCATCCCGGTGGCTGTCAAGCCGTTGGAGGGTGCTGGCCAGCGCTGCGGTGTCGTTCCTGGCGGTCAGCAGACGCGTTGAGAATTCCTGCAGCAAGTCCTCCGGATAGGGGCTGTCATAGCCCACGATGGGGGTCCCGGACAGCATGGCCTCGATCAGGCAGCGCGGTGACTCCGGCGTCTGGTGGCAGAAGACGAAGAGGTCGGCTTGCCGGAACGACTGCAACAACCGGTCTTTTTCTCCCTGGTGGCCCGGAAACGAAACCCTGTCGTCGAGTCCCCTGGTCTTCAGCTGCTGGCGTGCCTGCTCCAGCAGGGGGCCGTCGCCCAGCCAGCTGGCGCTGAAATCGATTCCCATCGATTCCAGCTGACCCATGGTCTCGATCCAGTCGAGTGGTCCTTTCATGGCCGCAACCCGACCGGCATAGCTGATGCGCAGCGCCCGTCCCGCCATGATCTGCCGCATCTTCTCCTGCAAGGCCTGCGGACTGATCCTGTCGCTCTCCTTCAGGTGGATGTTGTGCACCAGATGGGGTTCCCGGCACCAGTGCCTGTAAGCCGCGAAGCAGTCCATGCCGTGGAACAGTCCAAGCTCAGCGCGCGAGATGACATGCCTCTCGGCGATTGCCATCAGCCAGGACTGCAGCAGTCTGTCCCTGAGAAACCGGTAGATCCGGCGCAGTCCATGCCGGTCCTGATACGAATTCCTGACGACCTGGTGTTCAACCCGGTCGGTCCAGACCGCGTAGGGCCGGCGCAGCCTGATGGCCTGGGTGGCAGCCAGGCTGGCCCAGTCACCGAGCAGCCCGCCGATCGCGAAGCAGAGATACCGGTTCTCGTCGATGAGTCTGGCAAGCAGTTTCCTGCTCTGGATGTAATCCCTGATCCGGTGTGAAGCGGGAAGTTCAACCAGCTCCACCCGGTCGAGATGCTGCAGATCCGATGCCGGAACATGCTCGATCGTCGTGTCGGATTGGAACCGGCTTTCATCGATTACCGGGCAGGCGACCGTGACGCGGGCGAAGTTGTCGGCCCATCGGTCGATGCCGTTGCAGGCCTGTTTTTCCAGGCACAGCTCGCCGTTGTCGCCTTTCTTGAAGGCCACAGGGAGCACCAGCAGGATGGAGTCGCTCTTGATTGCCATTTTCTGATCTATCTGTCCTGCTTGACTGCGGCGCGTCTGGTTTTCATGTCTGGATTGGGTTGTCCTGGATTGAATTCATTCGGCATTGGCAAGACATGCATCAAGCATTCTCGCCACTTTGTTCGCCACCACGGGCGTGTCAAGTTCTTGCAGGAAATATGAAAACGCCTGGGATGCCAGCGCATCCCTCAGCAGGCGCTGCTGCAGCAACGCTTCGATCCGGTTTGCCCAGTCTTCCTCGCCATCAGCCAGCATGGCGCTGTGTCCGTCGCTGAAGAATTCGGGGTAGTCCAGTGCGCGTTGCGTGACTATCGGCACCCCTCTCTGGATATAGGAGTTCAGCTTGCCAAACGATTTTCCCCTGCTGAACGAGTTTTCGACCGAGATGGGGTGCAGGCCCACAGCGCAGGATTCCAGGGATTGGTGGTATGCTGCGAATGACATGGGTGGAATCAGCTGGCACGGGACCCCCATGTCCTGCATCCTGGATTTGAAATCCAGCAAGTCAGGGTGCTCGCTGGCTCCGTACAGCCACAGCTCGAATTCCAGGCGCTGGCTCAGGATCCGGGTCACCCGTCCCACGAATTCGCGTTCTGCGGCATAGGCCAGCGAGTTGCTGGTTCCCCAGGCCACGATGTTGCGTCTCGTGCTTGGGAGCGGGTATCCGGCGTGCTGGTTTTCCATTCCGGTCCATATCACGCAGGTCTGCTCGTTGTGTTGATGGCAGAAATTTCTGATGTATGTGCTGCCGCAGATCACCATCGAACTCCCGGTGCAACAGTCGATGACTGATTGCCGGGCTGCGGGGTTCTCGAAATCGGCGTCATCGATGTCGAAAACCATGTTCCTGGCCTGGTAGAGTGCCGGGCGATTCAGTTCGTGGCGCGAGGTCTGGATCAGCAGCATGTCCGGATTTTCCAGCCGCAGAATTCTCCGGCGTTGTGCCAGGCCGAGCTGATGCGGAACCACGATCACGCGCCAGCCTTGCTGCCTGAGACGAACCGCCATGCCATAAACCCGCTCGCGCGAGGAACTGCTGCCGAGTTCGGACTGCCAGGGAAACATGACAATCGTCTTGCCGGTCTTCCTCGATCGGAATCTCTCGACATGCAGGAGGATTTCGCGCCCGCTATTTCCGATGATTTTCTTCAATCGGCTCAAATCCGGTGGTTTCATGGTTTCCGTGTTTTCTGCTGGCTGCGCCCGCAAAGAGTCGATGGATCGGTCCGGGACCGGCGTTGGATGCCATGGGGTCAGCACAGGATGCGGCGGAACGGGGGCCTGGCGGCAGGGGTTGCCCCGATTGCCACGCGGCTACCTGTGACCTCGCGCCGGTTCTTGACGCTTTCTCCCCAGCCCAGCAGGAAGAACAGCAAGGGCTCGGTCTGGGAACCCATGTACACCGTGGCAAATGAGATGAAGGCGGCCAGGTAGATGCCGGCGAAGGTGAAGCCCAGGGGCGGGTCTTTCGCTGGCGCTGCCAGTCCGTACCGGATCTGCGTGATGATCGCGCAAGCGAAGATGCCGACGAAAATGGCCAGTGCGATGACGCCATGCTGCAGCACCATCAGGAAGAAGGCGTTGTCGACCGACTCCATGCCCTTGATCTTGGGGCTGGTCGTCAAGCCCCAGCCGAACCACATCTTCTGGTACATGATCTCCCGGTAGCGGTCGACCATCTCCTTGCGGTAGAGCATGGTCTGCGCCTCGCCGCTGATGGCCTCGCCTTGCGCGGGAGTGATGTAGTCATCCAGCGCCATCTTGCCGACGGCGCTGCCCAGTCCCAGCACCAGCACGAAGATGATCAGCGCTTTCTTGCGGTTCCTGGCGTTGCCGACCATCGCCAGCGCCGCACCGGCGAAGCCGCCGATCCAGGGGCCGCGCGAGATCGTCATCAGCGCCATCAGGACCAGCAGGACGGAGATCCTGCTCGACAGCGGGATCCACATCCAGCGCGTGCCTGCTTCGAGCTTGCCGAGCCAGCCGGGCTGGGGTTGCTGCCATTCCCCCATCCAGGTCAGCCAGCGGTGCAGGCGATAGACCGTCACGATCATCACGCAGGCCAGGATGGGGTGGCCGAAAGGGCCGGCGGTGCGCGCCAGGCCGTAGCGCAGTGACAGGCCGCTGCCTGCGTCGGGAAAGAACCTGCCGAAAACCGTGAAGACCGGGCTGGTCCAGAATTTCAGCTCGTAGCAGAACATCGGAAACCAGATCACGAATATCAGAACGAATGCGCGTGCCGTGGCGATATCCATCTCGCGCCGGTCGATCACGTAGCGCCCGATCAGGTAGGGGCCGATCAGCACTGTCAGCATGTAAAACGCGTAGTTCTGCGCGTCCGAGTAGCCCCGGCCCAGGAAATCGGCGAACACCCGGAACAGCACATAGACAGCCAGCAGTTTTTCCATGGTGCCCAGCTTCATGTCCGACCGCTTGTCGCGCAACAGCAGCGCCAGGACCGGCAGGATGGCGGTCTGCATGATGTTGAGCACCGGGATGCCGCTGACGATCTTGACCGTGAAGTTGAACGGGAAGCACAGGAACGCCGGCAGCCACACCCGCAGCATGGCGTGCTCCAGGCCGCGCCGGGCCAGCATGCGCAGCGCGAGCACGGTGCCCAGCAGGGCGATGTAGTTTGTCATCGGTTCTTCGCAGGCAGGCCCTGATGTCCGGAAAATCCGGGCGTCAGGCACGGGAGCCACTGTAGCGGACCATAATGGGAATCCGCATGAAAAAATATCATTCTTTTACCAGGGCTTTGACTGGAGCAGTCACACTGTTCCTGGTTGCATGTTCCACCTCGACGCCCGATTCCTTCAAGCTCAGGGAAAGGGTCAGCGTGACCTTGACCAGCAAGGAGGATCTGGCCTTGCTGGAGGAGTCGGTCAACCCGGTGTATCTGCTCGACAGCGGCGACAGCGTGCGGGTCGACGTGTTCGGCCGCCAGGAGGTGAGCGGCAAGTTCGTCATCGGCCCCGACGGCATGATCACCCTGCCACTGGTGGGCGACGTGTTCCTGAACCAGTTGACCCGTGAGCAGGCGCAGGCCGCGCTGGACCGTCGTCTGCGCGAGTATTTCAGCCACCCTCATGTGACGATCGGGGTGGAGGACTATGCCTCCAACGTGGTCACCGTGCTGGGCCGGGTGGCATCCGCCGGCCGCCAGCGTTTTCCCCATCCGCCCACGCTGGCCGAGGTGCTGGCCAACGCCGGCGCCTTGCCCATCATGGACAAGCAGGCCACGCTCACGCGCTGCGCGATCATGCGCGGGCGCGAAAAGCTGATCTGGGTTGACCTCAAGGCGCTGCTCAACGGCGATCTGAGCCACAACTTCCGCATGAAGAAGGGCGACATCGTCTTCATCCCGGATTCGTCCGAAACGGCGGTGTATGTGCTCGGCGCCGTGCTCAAGCCCGGCTCCTACCGACTCACGCCCAGCATGACGGTGCTCGATGTCCTGGCGCAGGCCGGTGGTCCCAGCGCAGACGCCGCATCCAACAGGATCGGCATCTACCGTGCCTCCAGTCGCCAGGCCAGCATCATCGACTTCGCCGAGCTCATCGGCGCCAACCGCACAGTCAACTATGTGCTGGAAGACGGCGACGTGCTGTTCGTTCCCAACAGCGGACTGGCCGATTTCGGCTATCTGCTGCGCCAGATCTCGCCGGCCATCGGCGTGCTGAGCTTCGGCCTGGCGGTGGACGCCTACAACCAGCAGACAAGCAAGTGACGCCTGGCGCCATCCCCGCGCCTTCGCTGCGCTCGCGCATGCTGCGCACGGGAGCCTGGCTGGTCGGCGGCAACCTGGGCTCGCAGGTCCTGCGACTGGGCGGCAATCTGGTGCTCACGCGGCTGTTGCTGCCGCAGGACTTCGGCCTGATGGCCGCGGTCAACACGCTGTACTTTGCGCTGGTGATGTTTTCCGATCCGGGCGTGTGGCAGAGCGTGGTCAAGAGCCCGCACGGGGGCGATGCCCGTTTCCTCGGCACCGCCTGGAGCGTGCAGATCGCACGCGGCGCCCTGCTGGCGCTGGGCGTGCTGGGCCTGGCGCTGGGCCTGCAGCTCGGACAAGCTGCGGGTGTTTTTGCCCCGGATACGGTGTACGCCGATAGCCGCCTGCCGCTGATGGTGGCCTTGTTTGCCCCTTGTGCCTTGTTGCAGGGGGCCGAGTCGATGCGGCTGGCGCTGGCGCAGCGCCAGTTGCGCGGCGCCGCCATGGTCCGGCTGGAACTTGTTTCGCAACTGGCGGCATTGGGTGTCACGCTGGCCGTGGTCTGGTGGACGCGCTCGGTCTGGGGCCTGCTGGCGGGCTCGCTCGCCGGCAGCGCCATGCGCACGCTGCTCAGTCATCGGGTCGTGCCGGGGGAATCGGTGCGTCCTTGCTGGGATCGCGCCCATGCGGCTGAACTGCTGGGTTTCGGCAAGTGGATCTTCGTCTCGTCAGTGGTCGGATTCCTGGCGGCACATGGTGAGAAGCTCATCCTGGGTGCCACCCTGGGCGCGGCCGACTTCGGCGTCTTTTCCATCGCGGCCAACCTGCTGGCAGCAGCGATCGGGGTGTATGGCACCCTCAACGGCCGGGTGATCTTTCCCAGCCTGAGCCAGGCCCTGCGCGCCGGCGACGAGGCCGAGCAGGTGCGGGTCTATGCCCGGGTGCAACAGATTGCCGACATCTTCCTGGGCCTGCTCTCGGGGTTGCTGCTGCTGTGCGGTCAGTGGGTGGTGTGGTGGCTCTACGATCCCCGCTACCACGACGCCGGCTGGATGCTGCAGTGGCTCAGCCTGGGGCTGCTGGCCATGCGCCACCAGGTCCTTGAGCAGCTGATGTTTGCCCGCAACCTGCCGGTCTGGGTCAGCGCCAACAACATCCTGCGCGCGCTCCTGCTGGCCACGGCGATTCCGGCCGGTCACGCCCTGGCTGGTGAGCGCGGTGCCATCGCCGGCGTGGTGCTGAGCCAGTTCGCCAGTTGGCCGCTGTCGCTGTATTTCAAGCACCGCGAGGGCTTGCTGCGGGGCACCGAGCGCTGGTTGCCAGCCCTGGTGCTGGGAATGGCCTGTGGCGGCGCCTTGCACCTGCTGGCCGCCTGGCTTGGCTGACGGTTTGTTTTTCGGAGACGATATGCGCATCACTTTCCTTTTGCCTCGTGACGACCTCGCCGGCGGCACGCGGGTGGTGGCGACCCATGCGCGCCTGTTGCAGGACAGGGGACATCAGGTGCTGGTGGTCTCCAATGTGCCGGCCAGACGCGGTATCCGCGAACTCTGGCGGCTGCTGCGCCAGCGCAACTGGGATGCCCTGCGCCAGGTTCATCGCCCGCGGCCAGGCCATGTCGCGCTCTCCGGTGTGCCCATGCACCAGCTGGAGCGGCACCGCCCCATCGTGGCGAGCGATCTGCCTGATGCCGATCTGGTGGTGGCCACCTGGTGGGAGACCGCGCGCTGGATGCACCAGTTGCCCGTCAGCAAGGGTCGCCGGGTGCACCTCATCCAGGACTACGAGACCTGGTTCGATGAGGCAACCAACCATCAGGTACGCGAGACGCTGCGCCTGCCCAATTGCAAGATCGCGATCTCGCACAGCCTGCGGCAGAACTTGCTTGACCAGCTCGGGCCGCTGGACATCCAGGTGGTTTCCAATGCCGTCGATGGCACGCATTTCGATGCTCCCCGGCGCCCGCGTCATGGCCGACCCCGGGTGGGCTTCATCTACGGCTCCGCGCATCGCAAGGCGGCTGACCGCTACCATGCCGCCATCGCGCTGGCACGCCGCAGCGTCCCTGAGCTGGAGGTGCTGGCCTTCGGCAGCGAATCCCCCAAGCCCGGGCAGCCGCTGCCGCCCGGGACGCGCTACATCCCGTTCCCGGCACAAGCCGACATTCCGGGGCTGTACGCGCAGTGCGACGCCTGGCTGTTCGCCTCGCGCATCGACAGCTTCGGCCTGCCGATACTGGAGGCCATGGCCTGTCGCACGCCAGTCATCGGCGTGCCCGTCGGTGCCGCGCCCGAGCTGTTGCCGCAGTGCGGGGTGCTGTTGAGCGCCACGTCGGAGGACGCCCTGTGCCGGGAACTGGCCGCTGCCATCGTGCGCCTGTGCCGGATGCCCGCCGAGCAGTGGCAGGCCATGTCGGATGCCGCGCATGAGCAGTCTCACGGCTATGGCTGGCAGGACGCCGCTGCCCGCTTCGAAGGCCTGCTGCGCACCTGCCCGCCAGCGTGCGGCCACATGCGCTGCTGACGGGGTCGCATCAGGCCGGGTTCACGAAGAGCCCGCCTTCGTCTTGCGTGCTTTCTTGCGCTGGCGCCGGGCACTCCCGTGCATCGAGCGCTCCGTCAGCCACATCTCCCAGCGCAATCTCCATTCGGCCAGGCTCATGAAGCTCGACAGCTTGCTGCGCGAGATCGTCTCGATGAGCAGGCCCTGCAGGTAGCCGCTGTCGCGGAACAGCGGGATCTTGTTCACGAACAAGCCGACGGCTTGCGGGTCGATCTTCTGCAGCACTCTTTTGGCGCGGCTGATCTCGCCGCTGTTGACCGCCTGCGCCTCCACCACCAGGAACACCTGACCCATGGTCTCGATCAGCATTTCCGCATCGGCGCTCAGCAGCAGGGGTGGCAGGTCGACCAGCACGAACTCGTACTCCGTGCTCCAGGCCCTGATCGCCTCTTGCAGCCGGTCGAGTCGCTGCAGGCCCCGGCTGCGTTCCCTGCCGACACCCACCACGCTGACGGCGACACCGTGGTGCAGACAGGGCTGGGGCAGTCCGCTCGCGCCGCTCAGTCCAGCCAGGTAGTCGGTCAGGCCCGGCCGACCGGCGTCGAACAGCGCGCTGGGCGCGTAGGAGTTGGCTTCCAGCACCAGCACCGACGAGCCCAGCTGCTGCAGACAGGCGGCCGTGTCGAGCAGGGACGTGGTCGAGCCGCCTTGCGACTTGACTGACGAGAAGGCGAACAGGTTGCGGTCGTTTCTGGCCTTGATCCGTATCAGCGCCGAGGCGAAGCGCCGGGTCTGCTCCTCGGCGTACAGGTCGGTGGCCAGATCCTCGCGCAGTATCTGCCAGCCCGCCGCCGGCATGCCCATGAGCTTCTCGGCCTCGCCCACGCTGCGGATGCGGCGGTCGGCCATGTCGATGCCGACCGGCACGGCCAGCGCCAGGCCGAACGCGGCACCGATGACCCCCAGCAGCAGCTTGAACTTGCCCAAGCCCTGGGGCATGTCGGCAGGCAGTGCCTGGCTGACGAGTCGCACCCAGCCCAGCGCCTGGCTTTCGGTTTCCAGGTAGTTCAGGCGGTCGTTGATCTGCTTGAGCCGGGTTTCCCGTTCACTGATCGATTGGGTGAGTTGCATCGCCTGCTGGAAGGTCCGGGCGTATTCGGCGGCCTGGCCTTCGAGTTGCTGCAGCATCTGGCCGAGTTCCTCCTCGACCTGCCGCTTCTGGTTCAGCGTCGTCTGCAGGCGCAGGCTGACGTTCTCGCGCATCCGGCGATCGAAGCGGTCCTCGCGCTCGCGCAAGCGCTCGTTGAGCTGTTGCAGTTCGGCCTGCGCCGGCGCGTAGCCCGGGTGCCTGTCGTTCAGGCCCGAGAGCGTCTGGTGGAGCGCTTCCTGGCGGCGTATCACCTCGGCGCGCAATGCCGACAGGCTGGTATCCGCCAGCCTGATCTGCAGCAGCGACTGGCCCATGTCGCTCGAGACTTCACCGTTTTGCATGAACGCCCGGTAGGCGGCCTGCGCCCGTACCCGCTCGTTCATTGCCGTGGCATGCTTGTCACGCACTCCAGCGAGCAGGCTGTCGTAGGGGTTGAGCACGCCCTCGTTGAAGGTCGTGAGTCCGAGCTTCTCGCCCAGCAGCACGCGCTCGGCCTGCATCCGGGCCACGTCGGCGTGCAGCTTGCCGGCCGACTCGTTGAGCATGTTCAGTCGTTCGGTCGAGCCGTAGATCTGCTCGCTCTTGCTGGTCTCCAGAAAGGACGCCATCACCGCGTTGATCATTTCATGCAGATGGGTTTTGTCCTGCTCGCCTCCTTCGGTGCCGACGCGAACCATGTAGGTGTCGGGAATCGGCTTGACGTAGATCGCCTTCTGCAGCCTTTCGATGAAACGCCGCTCCGGCAGCGCCGGGGGCTGGATGTCGATGCCGCGTTCGCGCAGCCGGCGCAGCGCCGCCTGCAGCACGTCGTAGCGCACCACGCTCTGCGACAGCTGGTTCACGTATTCCCGGTATTGCGAGTTCGACTGCAGCTCGACTTCGGCGTCGGACTGCATGTTCTTCATGTAGCGTGGCGCCACATGGAAGACGGCCTCCACGGTGTAGGTGCTCCTGCCCTTGATGAACACCAGCGGCAGGCCCAGCAGGATGACCAGGCACCACACCACGATGCTGACCCGGCGGTGTCTTCTGAGGCTCAGCAGGGGACTGATGCCGACACCGGGCTGCGTCTGGACGTCAATAGCACTTTCACCCATGGTCAGGCGGCGCTGGCATCACCGGCGCCGGGAAAGCGCTTGAACAGGCTGATCGAAGCCAGTCCCGGCATGGGCGCCTTGTACTCCACCGAATCCACGGCATTTTCTATGATGTAGAGGCCGAAGCCGCCGAAGCTGTTGCCGCTGAAGTCCGGACTGGCGGGGCCGCTCGGAACGAAAGCCTGGCCCTCGTGGATCAGTTCCACCGTCACGCCTTGGGCGCAGCGCCGGATCACGGTGGTCACATGCGTTCTCTTGAGCTTCTCGGGGGTATGCCGGATGATGTTGGTGGCGGCCTCGAAGACGGCCAGCGTCAGCATCTGGGTGTAGTCCTCTGGCATGTCGTCGCAGCTCGCCTCGATGGCGCGGCGCAAGGGCGTCAGTTCACCCAGTTCGCGCGGCAGGTCGAGGTGGCGTTCCACGCAGTCACTGCCCGGGTTGATGCATCTTTCGTCATCCGGAGTGAACTTCAGCACGACCACGGTGCTGTCGTCGCGCGTCACGCTGAAATCGGTGTGATCATGCACCACGCTGCGCAAGGAGTTGAGCAGCATGGTCGGATACGCGGCCCGCAGCAGGCCGGTTTTCAGCAGCGCCTTGATGCGTTCCATGCCGAATTGCTCGCCTTGCCGGTTGACCGACTCCGACAGCCCGTCCGAGAACAGCAGCAGCGCGTCGCCATCCCTCATCGGCGTCTGGTGCTCGACATATCGTTCGCTGGGCAGCACGCCGAGCGGCAGGTTGTCGCCCAGCAGTTCCAGCACCTGGCCCGAGCCAGCGCGTCCCAGCAGGGTGGGCGTGTGCCCGGCGTTGACCCAGGTGACGCAGTGGGTCTTGCGGTTCACTCGCAACAGCGTCAGCGTGACGAAGCGTCCCAGCCGCTGCAGCTCCGGCATCAGGTCGGCATGCATGGTGTTGACGATCGCCTGCACCGAGGGCGGTGCACCGCTGAATTGCTGATCCGATATCAGCTTGATCAGTGACTGCTCGTAGGCGCTCTTCACGCCCGCCGCAATCAGCGCGGCCGCGATGCCCTTGCCCATCACGTCGCCGGTCAGCAGGTCCACCGTGTGGTCGTTGAAGCGCTGGAAGTGGTAGAAATCGCCGGCTATGCCCTCGGAGCCCTCGCTGTGGCAAGCCAGCGAGATGCCGCGCAGATTCTGCGGCGGCAGGCCGAACAGCAGCTGGCTCTGGATGTCGGCGGCAATCTGCAGCTTGGCCCTCTGGGCCTCGATCAGTTGCTGCTGGGCCAGCATGCGGTCCGAGATGTCGCGCAGGCTCAGCATGCGGAACGACCGCCCTTCCTGGTCGGTGAAGGGCCGCACCGCTGCGGCCAGCGCCATCGGCATGTCGTCGCCCAGGCGGCACTCGAAGGTGGCCGGCCCGCGCGGGAAGTCTTGTGCGGAGATGGGTTGGCCTTCGAGCGTCGTCAGCTGCAGGTCGTCCAGCTTGCGCACGCTGCGCGAGCCCAAGGCCTGCAGCCAGTCCTGCCCCAGCTGGTTCACCTTGACGATGGCCAGCTGCTCGTCGAGCACCAGATGGGCTTCCCCGGGGTGGTCGAAGATCGCCTCCAGCATGCTGCTGTGCCGTGCCAGCCGTTCCAGCGAGTCGCGCAGCTGGCGCTGGTAGAGCTCGCTCTCGCGCCGCAGCTGTTCGCGCTCGAGCGCATTGAGCACCCGCACCCGCAGGACGTCAGTGTTGATGGGCTTGTGCAGGAAGTCCAGCGCGCCCAGGGCCAGACCGCGGATATGTGATTCGTGGTCCGTCATGGCGGTCACGAAGATGATCGGAACGTCCCGCGTCTCCGGGTCCTCGCGCAGACGCCTGGCCACCTCGAAGCCGTCCATTCCCGGCATCATCACGTCGAGCAGGATCAGCTCCGGCCGGTGCAGGCGCGTCAGTGCGATGGCGTCGGGACCGTTGCCCGCTTCCAGCACCTTGACACTCTTCTTCAATACCGATGCGGTGATGATGCGATTGGTCGGAGTGTCATCAACGACCAGGACCGTCATGGGGTCCAGTGCCGGACGATCGATAGCGGCGAGGGTCATGGTGCGGCTTACGCCTGGGCGATGGCTTCTTCCAGCGTGTTGTAGATGGCGAAGATGCGGTGCATGCGCACCAGCTCGAACAGGGCACGAACCGGCTTGTTCATGTTGATCAGCATCAACTGGCTGTGCTTGTTGTTCATGCTGCGCAGGCACGACAGCAGCGCGCCGAGTCCCGAGCTGTCAACGAACCTGAGCGCCTGCATGTCCAGCACCGCCACCTCATTGGCGTCCAGCAGGGGCTGTATCAGTTTCTTGAATTCCGGCGCGTTGCTGGCGTCCAGATGTTCGGACTCGATGGCGATCAGCACGCCCGCCTTGGTGATCAGGGGTTGGGTTTTGAGTAGCATGGTCTTTGTCGGAGGCTGGGGGTGAATGGGTGCCTGACGAGGGCTTGACCAGTTCCTGAACCAGTTGCTTCAGGTAGCGGCCCAGAAGACGCAGGCGCAGATGCAGCGAGTTGTCGGCCACGGTCAGCAAGTCCAGCGAGTAGGGGTCCTCCGTTCCCGGGCCGGCAATCGAAGGGTGCAGCAGGCCGCAGGGGTGCTCCTCGTACAAGCCGCGCCAGTATGCAGGCAGGCCGGCGACCTGCTCGGCATCGCGCAGTTGAGGGCCGCACAGCACCAGTTGTCCGCGCAGCACGGCAGACAGGCCCGGGTAGAACGTGTGCACGAAATGCCGCGCCAGGGCGCCAGCCTCGCCGGCATGTAACGCTTCCAGCGTGTCGGCCAGGTACAGCGTCTGGGTTTGTCCATGGCCGCCACCGGGGCGCAGCAAGCGCATGCGCTCGACCGGGACGGGTTGCCGGGCCGAGCGCAGGACATCGCGTGCCCGCCACCACAGCGGCAGCAAGGCGGCCTTGAGCAGCCACAGCAGCAGGCGCGCCAGCCAGGGGGGGCGCTGGCTGTCGTGCACCGAGGTCAGCAGCATCGGGCAGATCTCGTCGAGCACCACATCCTGGTTCACGCTGGCGAGGCGACCGGGCGCTGCCACGCAATGCTGCAGGCTCAATTCCTTGCCGACATAGGTGTCGGACAGGACGGCGCTGTCCTGGATGGTTGCGCGCTCGTCGATGACGGCGCCGTCTTCGAGCACCGCGTTCGGGCCCAGCTGCACCCCGACGCCGACATGCACCAGCTTGCCGATCCACAGCGGCCCGTTCAGGCAGGCGGAAGGGTGGATGACGGCGCCGCGTCCGATGTGAATGCCGCCGGAATCTGCCTGGGCAGAGCCCAGACAGGTGCGGGTGCTGCGCAGGAAGTCGGAGTCGGACTCGCATGACAGCGGCCGTTCCACTTCCACCCATTGCACCGCCGGTGACGCCGCCAACCGGCGCTCGAAGTCTGGCCGGCTGATGCAGCCCGGCAATCGATTGAGCCAGCCACCACTGAAGCAGCCCAGTCCGGCCCAATGGCGCTCGCCTGCGCTTTCCCAGCAGGCGGCCTGGTTGCCGCCGCTAGCGGGCATTGCCGGTACCCGGTCGTCACAGGCCAGCCAGTACTGCCTGGCCTCGTCCAGGCGCAGGCGGCGCAGGTTGGTGGACAGGTCTTCCTCCGCCTGAAGGTAGTGGTAGTGCAGCTGCAGGCCCCAGCGCTCGCCGCCGCCCAGCAATTCCCGCACCCGGGCGGGGTCGTCGCCCAGAAACACATGGACCTGCTTGCAGCCCAGCCGGGCCAGGTTTTCCAGGCTGCGTTGCAGCATCGGCCTGCCCAGCAAGGGTGCCAGGGGCGAGCACAGCTTGCGTGCGCCGAGGGGCGGCGACATGCCTCCCGTCCATCCTGTCAGCAAGATGGCCATCCGGGTTGCATTCACGGTTTGCCTCGCATGTTGCGCCGTTGCAGACGGGCGGTGGCGTCCGTTCCAGTCGCAACGCTGCATGAGCGGCGACAGAGCGATGCGCAAGCCTCGATGCCCAGCCGCCTGAACCCGGAATCGTCCGTCAACGTGGCGGCCGGTGCCCGCCTTGCCTGCCGGCGCAGCCAGAGCGCATGTGGCAGCAGGGTGAGCAGGGCTTTGCCGTCGCGCCAGTAGCGGCGCCACAGCGCGGGTTCTTCCTTGATGCGCCACAGCCATTCCAGTCCGGTTTTCTGCATCCATGCGGGGGCCCGGCTGACGGTGCCGGCGGCAAAGTTGATCACCGCCCCGAGATGGCTGAGGACCGGCACCTGCAGCCGGGCGCGGTTGCGCTGGATCCAGGCCTGTCCCTTGGCCGCGCCCAGCGCGACGACGAGAAAATCGGCGCCGCTGGCATCGATGCGTGCCAGCGTCTCGGCGCTGCTCATGTCCTCGATCGAGCCGAAGCCGGGTGATTCGTGGCCGACACAGACCAGGCCGCCGCCCATGGCGTTGAGCTGCTGGCTCGCGGCCTGGGCGACACCCGGCGCGCCACCGAAGAAGTAGACCTTGAGCGGGGCTTCGCCGGCCGGCAGCGGATCGCTGCGCAAGCGCTCGAACAGGCCCGAGCCCGTGACACGCTCCGGCAGGGGCGTGCCCAGCAGGCGCGACAGCCAGACCAGCGGCATGCCATCGGCCACGCTCATGTCGCTGTCGATGACCGACTGCCGGAATGCGGCATCGTGTCTGCAACCGATCAGGAAGTTGAGATTGGGCGTGGACAGGAAAAGCCGCTGCCGCGTGCGCGCCGCCTCGCGCACCCGCTGCACCGTCTCGTCCATGGTCACGGCATCGAGCGGCAAGCCCAGCAGGCACACGACCCGATTCTTCATCAATACGCTCCGCGTCCGGTGACCACGGCTGGAATCGTCCTGAGCAGCAGGCGCAGATCGGCCTTCACGCTTTGCTCCTCGATGTAGCGCACATCCATGCGGCACTGTTCATCGAACGGGATTTCCGAGCGTCCCGACACCTGCCAGATGCAGGTCAGGCCGGGCTTGACTTCCAGCCGGCGCCGGTCCTCCAGCGTGTAGCGTTCCACTTCACCCACCAGCGCCGGGCGCGGCCCGACCAGGGACATGTCGCCCTTGATCACGCACCACAGCTGCGGCAGCTCGTCGATGCTGGTCTTGCGGATGAGGCTGCCGATCCAGGTGATGCGCGGGTCGTGCCTCATCTTGAACGTGATGCCCTGGCCATGCTGGTTGTCAGCCAGCAGCCTGGCGCGCACGGCTTCGGCATTGACCACCATCGAGCGGAACTTCGGGAAAGGGAAATGCCGGCCCCACTTGCCGACCCGGACCTGCCAGAACAGCACCGGACCGCCGTCGGTCAGATTGATGAGCAGTCCGATCGTCAGCATCAGCGGCAGGGCCAGCACGAGCACTGAGCTGGCCACCAGCAGGTCGATCAGGCGCTTGATCAGCCCGCCTCCTGCCCGTGACAGGTGCAGCAACAGGAAGCGCATGCGCAGCCAGGCCAGCTGGCGCGGTGACATGCTCAGGCGCTGCTGCAGCGCGCGCAGTGCCTGGTCGTCCACGTGACGCTGGCGCTGGTCGGGATGGGTGACGAGAGTGTTCATTGAGCTTGGCGTTGGGCACGGGGCCTGATTTCAACACGCTCGACCTGTTTGCTCAACCTCCTGTCGCCTGCCGGCACCCAGGCCGCGTCGCAGCCGTCCGCGCCAGCGCTGCCGGTCGGAACCGGCAGCCCGCAACAGGCCCTGTCCCGGCAGCCTTCATGGCGCGGCTGCCATGCGCTCGCCCGACGCCAGCCAGGCGAATGCGCTCAGCGGAAGCGGCGGCGTGCGGGCGCAGCACCACCCGAGCGCGGCTCGAGATGGCGGAAGGTGATGCGGCCCTTGTTCAGGTCGTAGGGCGAGAGTTCGAGCGTCACGCGGTCGCCGGCCAGGATGCGGATGTGGTTCTTGCGCATCTTGCCGCCCGAGTAGGCGATCAGGGTGTGACCGTTGTCCAGGGTCACGCGGAAGCGGGAGTCAGGCAGCACTTCGTCTACCTTGCCTTGCATTTCGATCAGGTCTTCCTTGGACATATTGGGCTCCTTGTGCGGGAATGAATGAGAGGGACGGTATCAGGCGTGCTGCGCAGGCAGCAGGCCGGAGGATTGGGTCATTGCGTACTGCAGCGCTTCCTGGCGGCAGGCAAAGCGGGGCAGGAAGCGGAACACCCGGTCCAGCGTGCCGGTGCCACGGCCGCTGCGGATGGAGAGCGAGGCGATGTAGTCGCCGGCTTCGGTGAAACGTGCAAGAGGAGAGACAAGAAACTTGCCCACCGGAAATGTTTTTTCTAATGTGGTGGTCATGAAAATGGTAGCAATCCGCCGGTGACAGGCCCTGGTCGGGGCCGGTCTCGCGGGCGGCCAGGCGCCGGCCGACGGATTCGGAAACAGGCCGGGTCTGTATGGGGCAGCCCTGTGAACCGGTAGCGTCGGTTTGGGAGCCGGTGCGGCGCAGCCAGTCAATGGCCGCGCGGTCAGGCAATGCTGCAAGGGTAAGCAAATTGCAGCCAGCTTTGCATTGTACTACCGATCCGGAACCGGTGTTCGTCGTTCCTGCCGGGCCAGGGTGATCGCGCTGGCATCTGTGCCTGCCGTGCTTCCCCGGCCTCGCTGGCTGAGTTTGTCATCGCTTGCCGGGATTTTTTTTGCGAATTGAAAATCGACCCGGATTTCGTGCCCTAATGATGGCATGGTTCGCATACATGCCCGCATCGTTCTCCGCTACGACGTCGGTCCGCAGGGCGCCGACTTCATCTTCAACCTCCAGGCGGCCCGTACCGCGCAGCAGAGCGTGGTCTGGGAGCAGCTCGCCATCCGGCCCTTCGTGTTCAGCCTGGAGAGTTTTGATCCGGCCACCAGCAACCGCACGCTGCGCCTGACCGCGCCGCCCGGCCCGCTCGAGCTCGACTACCGCTGCACGGTCGATCTGCGCCATCATGTCCAGCTGCCGCATGAGGTCGATGAGGTCCCGATCGCGCAGCTGCCACTCTCCGTCCTGCCCTACCTCTACCCCAGCCGCTACTGCCAGTCGGACTGCCTCGGGCCGCTGGTCATGGGGCTGTTCGGTCATCTGCCGCGAGGCTACGGCCGGGTGCAGGCGGTGCTGGACTGGGTGGGGCGGCAGGTCAAGTTCAAGTCCAATTCCAGCAACTCCGCCACCTCGGCGCTCGACACGCTGCGCGACCGCGTCGGTGTCTGCCGTGATTTCGCCCATCTGTTCATCGCGCTGTGTCGCGCGCTCAACATCCCGGCGCGCTTTGCCACCGGCATCGACTACGGCGCCGATCCGGCACTGGGGCCGCAGGACTTCCACGCCTATGTCGAGGTCTATCTGGGACAGCGCTGGTACATCTTCGACCCCTCGGGCACCGCGATCCCGATGGGCTTCATCCGCATCGGCACCGGGCGCGACGCCGCCGACGTGTCCTTCGCCACCATCTTCGGCGCCTTCCAGTCCACGCCACCGGTGATCGAGATCAGCGCCGAGCCCGGCCCGGCGTCCGGTTTCGAGCTGCCGCAGCACCGGCCCTGGGCGATTTCGACCGCTGTTTGAGCGGCGTCAGGACCGATGCGACGGCAAATCCGGCATTCCGTGTGATGATGGCGGGTCTCATTCCTGCGGAGCATTCATGGCCTCATCCCCCGATCACGTCAGCATGGCGCTGTTCTGCGACTTCGAGAACGTCGCGCTCGGCGTGCGCGACGCCAACTACGAGAAGTTCGACATCAAGAGGATTCTCGAGCGCCTGCTGCTCAAGGGCAGCATCGTCGTCAAGAAGGCCTATTGCGACTGGGAGCGCTACAAGGGCTTCAAGGCGACGATGCACGAGGCCAATTTCGAGCTGATCGAGATTCCGCATGTGCGCCAGTCGGGCAAGAACTCGGCCGACATCCGGCTGGTGGTCGATGCGCTCGACCTCTGCTACACCAAGTCGCATGTCAACACCTTCGTCATCATCAGCGGCGACTCGGACTTCTCGCCGCTGGTCTCCAAGCTGCGCGAGAACGCCAAGAAAGTGATCGGCGTCGGCGTCAAGCAATCGACCTCGGACCTGTTGATCGCCAACTGCGACGAGTTCATCTTCTACGATGATCTGGTGCGCGAGAGCCAGCGCGCCAGGCGCCAGGCCGAGCCCGTCGCGCGCCGTTCGCCCGAGGAGGAGGGTCAGCGCCGGGAAAAGCTCGAACAGCGCCGCACGCAGGCGATCGAGATCGCTGCCGAGACCTTCGAGGCGCTGGTGGCCGAGCGCGGCGACAGCGGCAAGATCTGGGCCTCGGTGCTGAAAGAGGCGATCAAGCGCCGCAAGCCCGACTTCAGCGAGAGCTACTATGGCTTCAAGACCTTCGGCAACCTGCTGGAGGAGGCGCAGGCGCGCGGCCTGCTCGAGTTCGGCCGCGACGAGAAGTCGGGCGCCTATGTCTTTCGCAGCGCCGGCCCGGTGCCGGCTGCCGATGAGGCCGAGATCGAGCCGGAGCGCCCGAGCTACTTCAGGCCTGCGCCAGTGCCTGCCGTCACTGCACCGCCCTCCGTGCCAGCCCAGGCGTTCCCGGTCGAGGCCGTCGAGCCCGCCGTTCCCGATGCGCTGGATCAGGCTGGCAAATCGGAAAGCTTGAACAAGCCGGTAGCGAAAGCCGCGCCGCGCAAGCGTGCGGCACGCAAGTCGGCCAAACCGGCCCAAGCGGTGGCTGAGTCCGCTGCTGCACCGGCCGCGGAACCGGCCAGGAGCGAGGCGCCGGCTCGCAAGACCCGCACACGCCGCGCCCGCAAGCCCGCTGGAGACGCTGACGCTACTTGAGTGCCGCCTGCAGGCCCGAAGCTGCCTGCAGCCCGCTGCGTACCGCGCCCTCCAGCGTGGCGGGGTAGGGCCCATCGATATAGTCCCCCGCCGCCCACAGGCCCGGCGCGATGGCCGAGCCCGGCCTTTGCAGCCCCGCCGTGCAGGCGAAGGTGGCGCGCTTCTCGATCACGGTCCGGATCGCTTGCAGGTCCGGCAGTCCGAGCTGGTCGCGCGCCTGCTGCAGCACCTGCCGTTCGAGCTGGCTGCGTTCGCCGCTGCAGGCGCTGGCGACGAAGGCGAGCCGCCCGGCCGGTCCCCCGAGCCGGCCGCGGTCGAAGGCGAACTGCGCCGGCGCAGCCGGGCCGCTGCGCAGCGCGACCATGGCGGCCGCGCCTGGCAGGATCGCCCGCTGACCCGGATCGGCCTGCGCATAGACGGTCGCGATCGCCTCGTAGCGCAGCGCGTCGGCGCCATCCGCCCAGCGCCTTGCCGCTTGCGCTGCATCGGGTCCGGCATGAGGCATCCCATCCTGACCGAATGCAGAGCGCACCAGTCGTGCCGCCTCGCGCGGCGGGCAGGCGAGCAGCACGGCGTCGAACGCCTGCCCGGCCACGAGCCAGCCCGGCGCCCATTCCAGCGCACTGATGCGCTGGCCGGCGTGCAGTCCGGCGCCACACTCGTCTAGCCAGCGCAGCGCCGGCTCGGGCAGCAGTGCGCCGAGGTCGGTGCGCGGCAAGAGCAGGTCGGCGCCGCGCCAGTGGCCGTAGCCCGCGCCGAACAAGGCATCTTGCAGCACGCGCAGCAGCACGGCGGCGCTGGCCTGCGCCATGGTTGTGTTGAGCGCCGACAGGCACAGCGGCTCGATCATCTCGGCGACGACGCGCGGCGGCAGGCCGGCGCAGAGCCGCTCGACGCTCCAGTCGGCCGGGCAGGCAAAACCCGTGGCGCGCCACTGCAGGCTGCGTCGCAGCAGTGCGAAGCGCTCGCTCCAGCTCCAGCCACGCGCACCCAGGATGGCGGCGAGCAGGGCCAGCGGCTGCGGCCAGCACGCCGCCCAGGGCGGCACGGCCAGGCCAGCGCCGTCGGCATGGCGCAGGTCGAGCGGGACGGTTTCCAGCACGGCTTCCAGATCGACGCCGAGCTGCGTCATCAGCGCCAGCGTCTCGCGGTAGGCGCCGATCAGGACATGCTGGCCGTTGTCCAGCCTGGGCCCGTCTTCCGGCATGTCCGACGTCGAGCCGAGCGTGCGGGCGCGCCCGCCCCACTGGCGCGCGGCCTCGAAGACCTCGACCTGCCAGCCGAGTTCGGTCGCGCGCACGGCGGCGGCCAATCCCGCCCAGCCGCCGCCGATCACGGCCAGCCGGCGTGGCGCATCATCCGTGTTCGAGGTCGACGCTGCGGTCACAGCCGGCCGAGCGCCTGCACCTTCCAGGCCAGCCAGAGCTTGCGCAGCGGCGTCAGGCTCACGCGCTTGGTCAGCACCAGCTGCGGCTCGCGTGCGATCTCCTCCAGCAGCGTGCGGTAGATGCTGGCCATCATCAGGCCGGGCTTCTGCGCCTGGCGTTCGCTATCGGGCAGCAGCGCGAGCGCCTCGTTGTAGGTCTTGAGCGCGCGCTCGATCTGGAAGCGCATCAGCGCCTCGAAGCGCTGCGGGAAGCTCTCGTCCGAGGTGCTGCCGCGCTTGACCAGTTCGTGCGCCTTGACGTCGAAGCGCTGCAGGTCCTCGATCGGCAGGTAGACGCGGCCGCGCACCGCATCCTCGCCGACGTCGCGGATGATGTTGGTCAGCTGCAGCGCGAGCCCAAGCTTGTGCGCGTACTCGGTCGTGCGCGGATCGGCCTGGCCGAAGATGGAGGCCGCCACCTCGCCGACCACGCCGGCGACCAGGTGGCAGTAGCGCTGCAGGTTGGCGAAGTCGAGGTAGCGCGTCTGCGTCAGGTCCATCTCGCAGCCCTCGATCACCTGCAGCAGCTGGCGCGCCTCGATGCCGAAGGCTGGAGCATGCGGCAGCAGCGCCTGCAGCGCGGGGTGGCTGGCCTGGCCGGCGTAGGCGTTCCTGACCTCGGCGCGCCACCAGTCGAGCTTGGACTGCGCGACGCCGGGGTCCGAGACCTCATCGACCACGTCGTCGATCTCGCGGCAGAAGGCGTAGAAGGCGGTGATGGCCGCGCGGCGCTCGGGCGGCAGGAACAGGAAGGCGTAATAGAAACTGCTGCCGGAGGCGGCGGCTTTTTGCTGGGCGTACTCTTGCGGCGTCACGGCATCATGGCGTCAGGTGGGGCCCCGAGTGTAAGCTGGCGGCGGCACCCGCGCGTCCTGGCAGGTTTCAGCCCTGCATGCGCGCCGCGCGCCAGACCAGCCGCGGCAGATCGGAAGCAGTGAGCCGTGGGCGTGAGCGCCAGGTCCGGTACTGCAGCTGAGCGATCTTGTCGAGGATCAGCAGACCGCCCTGGACTACCAGTCGCAGCTCCCAGCCGATGCGCCCTGGCAGGCGCAGCGCCAGCGGTGCGCCCGAGAGCATCAGCGCGCGCGCCTCGGCGCAGAGTTCCTGCAGCATGGCGCGCGCGGCCCCATCCTGTTGCGCGCCGAGGTCAGGTGCGAGCAGTGCGGCCTCGTCGATGCCGTGGCGCGCCAGCGCGTCGAGCGGCAGGTAGTGGCGAGCGCGCCGCAGGTCCGGTCCCAGGTCCTGCCAGAAGTTGATCAGCTGCAGCGCGCTGCAGATGGCGTCGCTCTGGCGCAGTGACAGGCTGTCGTGCACGCCGTACAGGTGCAGCAGCAAGCGCCCGACCGGATCGGCCGAGCGGCGGCAGTAGTCGAGCAGGCTGGCCCGGTCCGTATGGCGCGTGCCGGCTGCCGTCTGGCGCACGTCCTGCTCGAAGGCGTCGAGCAGGTCGTGCAGCGGCCCGGCCGGCAGCTGGTATGCGGCGACCGCGCGCTGCAGCGCGGCGAACAGATGGCTCCAGCGCGCATCCGCTGGCGGCCGACCGGCCTGGACACGCTCGAGTTCCGCCCGGTAGGCGGCCAGATCGGCCAGCCGCTGCGCTGCGCCGGCTTCGCCCTCGTCGGCGATGTCGTCGGCCGTGCGCGCGTAGTGGTAGAGCGCCGCGATCGGCGCGCGCAGCCTGGGTGGGCACAGCCACGAGGCCACCGGGAAGTTTTCGTAATGATCAACGCCTTGCATGGCGCGATCGTGCCACAGTCCGGCGCGGGAGCCCATCCGTTCTGGCCTTACAATCCTGGATCGTGCTGTCGATGTCCGACCTGGATTCGCGGCACTTGGACCGCGCGGGTGGCGAAATTGGTAGACGCACCAGGTTTAGGTCCTGACGCCCGCAAGGGTGTGGGGGTTCGAGTCCCCCCCCGCGCACCAACCCTTCGTTTCGAGCACCGCACCCTGCGCTTCGCCGCAGCCGAGTTCGCGCAGTAGCTCCAGCATTTTCCCGGTTGCAACGCCGCTGGCGCCTGTCTCCAGCCCGAGCTCGCGCGCGCCCTGCAGCAGCGTGCGCAGCTGCGCCTCGTCCAGCCGGGCGGCATGCGGCGAGCTGCCCATGTCCAGCCTGAGCTTGCCTATCCTGAGCTGCCTGAGGTGGGCCAGGTTCAGATAGCCGCCGCCGTAGCCGTCCAGGCACAGCCGCACGCCCAGCCCGGCGCAGCGCGCCAGCATCGCTGCGGCGGCCTCGTCATGCCGGCGCATCATGCTCGCCGGCAGCAGCAGCTCGAGGCGGTCCGGTTCGAGCTGGCTCTCGCGCAGCGTCGTCAGCACATCGCGCTCGGCCTTGCCGCCGCGGCAATGCAGCGCCGACAGCGCGACCGAGACCCCAAGCCTGCGCTCCGGCCAGGCACTGGCCTGGCGGCAGGCTTGCCGCAATGCCCAGAGTCCGATCGGCACGATCAGTCCGCTGTCTTGCGCGATCTCCAGCGCCTCCCCTGCCAGCCGCCCGGTCTTGCCGTCACGGCGCCACAGCAGGCAGGCCTCGTAACCGCTCAGCTCACCATTCGCCAGTGCCATCCTGGGTTCGTAGTGCAGCTCGAATTCGCCGCGCTCGAGAGCCCGGCGCAGTGCCTCGCGGGTCTGGGCGAAGCGCTCGGCGGCGGCGTTCATCTGGGGCTCGAAGAAATAGCAGCTGTCGGGACCGGCCTTCCTGGCCCGGCGCAGCGCCATGTCGGCATTGCGGATCAGCGTATCGGCGTCCTCGCCATCGCGCGGGTAGAACGCGGCTCCGAGCGAGAGCGCGCAAGCGATCTGCATGCCTTCGATGCCGAACGGGATGGCGCAGCGCGCCAGGATCTCGTCGCAGAGGCTGGAGACCTTGGGGTAGGAGTTGACCTCGGTCAGCACGGCCATGAAGCCGTCACCGGCGCGCCGGCTGATCATGTCCTGCGGCCGCAGCACCTGGCCGAGCCGCGTCGCCACGCTCAGCAGCAGGTGGTCGCCGACCGTCTGCCCGTAGGCCTCGTTGATTGCGCTGAGCCGGTGCAGGCTGACATGCAGCACGGCCAGCCCGGCTTTCGTGCCAACGGCGGACTCCAGCGCACGCTGCAGCTGTTCGCGCCCGAGCACGCGGTTGGGCAGTCCGGTCAGCTCGTCGTGGAAGGCCAGGAATTCGATCTCCTGGCGTGCCATCTTCTGTTCGGTGATGTCGTGCAGTACCGCGTGCATCAGCGGCTTGCCGCCCTGCTGGATCGCGCTCAAGAGCACGCGCGTCATGAAGGATTCGCCATTGGCGCGCAGATGAACCCAGTCGAACACGTTGGAGCCCAGCTCGCTGGCAATCCAGGCCATCTCGGCGGCCTTTTCGGCCGACAGGCGCCCGTCGGGCTGGCGCGGCGGTGAGAACGCGGCGATCGTGCGTCCGAGCAGCTCTTCCAGTCGCCCCAGCCGCAGCATCGCCAGTGCCGCGCGGTTGGCGGCGATGCAGCGCCCGTCCTCGAACAGGATGACGGCCTGGCGCATGTCTTCGAGCAGGCGCGAGAACCTGGCCTGGCTGTCGCGCAGCTTCTCCTCGGCCTGGCTCAGGCCCACTTGCTGCTCCAGCAGGCGCTGTTCGGCCTGTTCGCGCGCGGCCTGCTGCTCGGCCAGCAGGCGTTCGTGCGCGAGCTGGCGCCGCTGCAGCAACAGCAGGCCCAGCGCCGAGACCAGCGTGATCGCACCGAACAGCGCGCTGCGCACCACCAGGTTCTTGTCCCAGTTGGCATAGATGGCAGCGATCTCGCGGCTCAGGTAGATCGCCAGCGGCTTGTCCGAGCGGCTGGACTCCGGCACCATGGTGCGCATCACCAGCATGCGATACGGGCCCGTCGGGACCATGCGGCCGCGCTCCAGGCTGGCCTTGCGGCCGCTGGCCAGATGTCTGGCAGTGAACGAGGACCGGGCAAGCAGGTCCATCCCGGTCAGGCCCTCGCGGTCCGGAACGCGCAGGAACAGCGTGCCGTCGCCATGTACCAGCCCGGCTCTCATGTCGGGCGCGTAGAGCACCGACTTGAGCAGCATGCCGAAATAGTCCTGATCCAGCCTGGCGACCAGCGCGCCGACGGGCTGCCCGCGTGCGTTGAGCACCAGCCGTGCCAGTCCGATCTTGTAGTGCGGGCTGCCCACGGGAGCGCCGACATGCAGCAGATCGGGGCTCGGGCTGGACTGCAGCGTCTGCAGCAGGCCGCTGTCTTGCAGGCGGTAATGCACGAGTTCGGGCCGGCTGCTCGCCAGTATCACGCCATCGAGGTCGATCAGGGTCAAGGCATCGACGCCCATCATGCCGCTGATGGTCGCCTGCAGCTGGCGGTTGACATCCACCTGGCGCAGCCGGGCTGCCTCCAGCGGCTGGCCGTTGAGTTGCGAGCGCACGCCATCGATCGCGTTGACGGTCAGCTGCAGCTGGCGCGCCAGGTTGACCTCGACCACCTCGGCCTGATGCGCGAGCCGCAGGCTTTCCTGCAGCTCGAGCGCGGCATGCTCGCGCCAGAGGTCGTAGGCGATCAGGCTGCCGAGCGTGAGCAGCGCCAGCACCAGCACCAGCCAGGGCGTCCGGAGCAGGCGTGAAGGGGAGCGCGGTAGCGCGGTGTCAGACATGGACGGATTGAGGAGGGCGTGGCATCGATTGTGCACTGCGCAATCCGGATACAAATCTGCGCGTCTGTTACAACTGGTGCCTGTGCTTTCCAGCTTGCCCGGCAGCAGAATCGGATATCAGATCTTTTCTCGCATATGGATATCAAAAGCAAGCTTGTACTGGCTGTCGTCATGACCGCGACGGTCGCCGGCAGTGCCCAGGCCGACGGCTGGCGCGGCCGCTCCCACTCACACTACGATCCGCCGCGCCATCGTCCCGCCCAGGGCCGTGGCGCGGACTGGATTGCGCCGCTGCTCGTGCTGGGTATTGCGGGGGCGGCAATCGGTGCTGCCGCCCAGGCGCCGGTGCGCGTCGTGCCGCCCGCCGTGCCCGCTCCGGTGCCGGTTTATGCCGCTCCGGTGTACGTGACGCCGAGCCCGGCCCATGTCCAGCCCCAGGCCGTGGCGCTGCCTTATGGGCTGGCCTACTACTGCCCGTCCTACGGCCAGTACCACCCGCAGGTCCAGTCCTGTCCGGGCGGCTGGCAGCTGGTGGATGTCGCGCGCTGATCAGCGGCCGTAGCGGCCCACGCGGTGCGCGAGCTCGACCGCCGACTGCACGCGCAGCTTGTCGAAGATGTTGGCGCGGTGGAACTCGACCGTGCGTTGCGTGATGCCCAGGTGGTCGGCGATGTTCTTGTTGTAGTGGCCCGCCAGCAGCTCGGCCAGCACCTCGTGCTCGCGCGCGCTCAGGCTGGCGAGTGCCTGCTGGAATGCCAGCCGTTCGCGCTGGCCGCCCGCCAGATCCAGTGCGGCGCGCCGCGCCGCCTCGACGCGGTCGACCAGCTGGTTGTTCTGGAACGGTTTTTCCAGGAAGTCCCAGGCACCCTGCTTGACCGCGGCCACCGCCATCGCGACATCGCCATGTCCGGTCAGGAACAGCACCGGCCAGGGCCAGCCCAGGGTCCTGAGCTGCTCGAAGGTCGCCAGGCCCGACAGCGGTTCCATCCGGATGTCGAGCAGCACGACGCAGCAGTCCCAGGAGCCTGCGCCGCGCAGCGCCTGCAGGAAGCGGTCGCCGCCGCTCCAGCAGCGCACGGGCAGGCCGCGCGAGTCCAGCAGCCAGGCCAGGCCATCGCGGAAGTCCTCGTCGTCATCGACGATGTGCACGGTAGGGTTCAGTTCGTCAGGGGCAGCCACAGCGTGAATTGTGCCCCTTGCAGCGCCAGGCTGTCACCAACCTCGATGCGGCCGTGATGCGCCTCGACGATCGAGCGGCAGATCGCCAGGCCCATTCCCATGCCGCCGGGCTTGCGGCTGGCGAAGGCTTCGAAGAGGCCGGCGCGCTGCTCAGGCGGGATGCCGGGGCCGTTGTCCTCGACCTGGATGCCAGCCATCCCGTCCGTCTGCCGCAGGCTCACTTTGACCTGGGCCGGGTTGCGCGCCCCGAGCAAGGCCCATTCGGCCGCGTTCAGGATCAGGTTGCGCAGCGCGTGTTCGAGCAGCAGCGCATCGGCCGATACCGGGCCGGCAGCGGGCAGTTCGAGTTGCAGCGCGACGCCAGCGGGCAGGGGCTGCTGCGCGACCTGCTGCACGAAGGGCGCCAGATCCAGTGGCTGGCGGCTCATTTCCTGGCGGCGCGCGAAGGCGTTGATGCGCCGGATCACGCGGCCGGCCTTCTCGGCCATGCGCTCGATGCGCTCGAGCACCGGGATCAGCTCGGGCAGTGTGATGCTGCCTTGCCGCACGCGGTTGAGCAGGCCGCTGGTGAAGCTGCTGAGCGCGCCCAGCGGCTGGTTCAGCTCGTGCGCCAGCGTCGATGCCACCTCGCCGACCGCCACCAGCCGGGCCGAGGCTTCGAGCTGCTGCTGGCGCTGCGCCGCCAGCCGCTCGGCCTGGAGCCGCCGCAGCGAGCCGCGCCAGAGCATCTGCAGCGCTACCAGCAAGGCCGTCAGGCAGGCCAGTGCGATGCCGAAGAAGACGCGCGGCGCCAGCGCGGGCTGCGGCTGCAGCAGCTCGACCGCCAGCTTCCACTGTGCGCCGGGCAGCTGCAGCGCGACCGGGTAGAGCCGGTCGCGCGCTGCCGGCACAGACGTACCATCCTCGTCCACGGTGTGCAGCGCATGGTCGTCCAGGAACCAGGCCGGCACGATCTGTTCCAGCGCGCGCTCGAGCCGGATCGCCGCGACCTGGCTGCCGAGATAGCGCCCCTGCTCGATCCGGGGCACTGCCAGCCAGAGCATGGTGCCGTCCCGGTTGCGCCAGGGGCCGGCGTAGGCGGCGCGCTGCAGGCCGCGTCCGGTGTCGAGCATGATGGCGAGCGCGCCGGCAGCATCTGCCTGGCGTTCGGCCTCCGCCATGGCCTGCGGCCAGCTCGCGGTGTGATTCAGGCGGTTGGCGTCGAGCCAGCCTTGCCAGGCGATCACGCCCTCGCCACGCCAGAGCAGGCCAGCCCGCTCCAGCTTCGCAAGTTTGGCCGGCGCTGGCCTGCCCGGCAGCTGGCCGAGGTCGCGCTCGAGCCGGGCGAAGTGAAAGCGCAGCGTCTGCTCCAGCCACTGCGCATCGGCCGCGCGCTGGCGCTCGTCCTGCTGCGACTCGGCGTCGCGCAGGAACAGGCCCAGCAGCACGGCGGACGCTGTCAGCACGGCCAGCAGCACGGCCAGCCAGAGCAGGGTGAGCCGCCTGGACGCAACGGCCTGACGGGCGTTCGCGTCGGTCATGGTGGGGCGGGCAAGGGCTTCATGGTCGGCGGTTGTTAGCATAGCGGACATGCAGCAGCCTGTCCCTCGTCTTGCCGGCTCGTTCCTGGGCCGGCGCTCCTGGCTCGGCGCAATGGCAGCCGGCCTGGCGGCGCTGCCACTCGCTCCGGCGTGTGCCGTCAGGCCGCTGCTGCTGCGCTTCTCGCATGTGGTCGCGCCCGACACGCCCAAGGGCCAGATGGCGCTGCAGTTCCAGCAGCTGGTGGCGCAGCGCAGCGCGGGCCGCATCCGGGTCGAGGTCTATCCCGACTCGCAGCTCTACGGTGACGAGGACGAATTGGAGGCGCTCAGGCTGGGCGCGGTCGAGTTGCTCGCGCCCTCGCTGTCCAAGTTCGGTCCGGCCGGCCTGCCCGAGTTCGAGGTCTTCGATCTGCCGTTCCTGTTCGACGACCTGGAGCAGGTCCACCGTGTCACACAAGGCGAGCTCGGGCGGCGGCTGCTGGCGCGGCTGTCACGGCAGCAGATGCTGGGACTGGGCTTCATGGACAACGGCTTCAAGCAGATGAGCGCCAGCCGTCCCCTGCGCGTGCCGGCCGATTTCCGCGGCCTGCGGCTGCGCGTGCAGGCCTCGCGCGTGCTGGTCGCGCAGATGCGCGCGCTGGGCGCCGAGCCGGTGGTGCTGCCCTTCGGCGAGACCCGGCGCGCGCTCGCCAGCGGCGTGGTCGATGGCGCCGAGAACCCGATCTCCAATTTCATGACCCAGGGCCTGCATGAGCTGCAGCGTGATCTCACGCTGACGCGGCACGGCTACCTCGGCTACGCCATCGTCAGCCATCCGCGCTTCTGGGACAGCCTGCCGGCGGCTGATCGCGAGCTGCTGCGCCAGGCCTTGGCCGAGGCGATCGCGTTCGGCAACCATGTCTCGGCCGCGCTCGACCGCGCCGCGCTCGAGCGCCTGCGCCGGCTGCCCGGGCTGCGCGTGCATGAACTCGACCCGGCCGAGCGTGCCGCACTCAAGCAGGCCGCACAGCCGGTCTATCGCAACTTCGAGCAGCGGGTCGGCCCCGAGCTGCTGGCCGAGGTCAGGCGCGCCGCGGCCCGGGATTAGGGTAAACCCGACTGTTGAACGCCACAGTTGGCTGCTGCCGCGGGGCTGCGTATCGTTGCGCCCAGCCCGAGCTGCGGCTGCCGGCATCGATCCGGCAGCAGGCAGCCTCTCCTGAAACCCCTGTCACGAGGCCCTTCCGCATGTCCAAGACAGCTGCGCGCAAGCCGCTCCACCAATCGCTCTATGTCCAGGTCCTGACCGCCGTCACCATCGGCGTGCTGCTGGGTCATTTCCAGCCGGAACTCGGCGCCCAGATGAAGCCGCTCGGCGACGGCTTCATCAAGCTCATCAAGATGATCATCGCGCCGATCATCTTCTGCACCGTCGTGGTCGGCATCGCCGGCATGGAGGACATGAAGAAGGTCGGCAAGACCGGTGGCCTGGCGCTGCTGTACTTCGAGATCATGTCCACCCTGGCGCTGGTCATCGGCCTGGTCGTGGTCAACCTGCTGCAGCCGGGTTCTGGCATGCATGTCGATCCGAGCACGCTCGACACCAAGGGCATCGCGGCGTACACCGCGCCGGGCAAGATGCAGGGCACGGTCGATTTCCTGCTCAACGTGATCCCGACCTCGGTGGTCGATGCCTTCGCCAAGGGCGAGATCCTGCAGGTGCTGCTGTTCTCGGTGCTGTTCGGCTTCGCGCTGCACAAGTTCGGCGGTCGCGGCACCCTGGTGTTCGACTTCATCGAGAAGTTTTCGCATGTGCTGTTCGACATCGTCGGCATCGTCATGAAGGTGGCCCCGATCGGTGCCTTCGGCGCCATGGCCTTCACCATCGGCAAGTACGGCGTGGCCTCGCTGTTCTCGCTCGGCAAGCTGATGGGTGCCTTCTACCTGACCTGCCTGGTCTTCATCTTCGTCGTTCTCGGCCTCGTCAGCCGCCTGCATGGCTTCAGCATCTTCAAGTTCGTGCGCTACATCAAGGAAGAGCTGCTGATCGTGCTCGGCACCTCGTCGTCCGAGTCGGTGCTGCCGCGGATGATGGAAAAGCTCGAGAACCTGGGCGCGCGCAAGTCGGTGGTCGGCCTGGTGATCCCGACCGGCTACTCCTTCAACCTCGACGGCACCTCGATCTACCTGACGATGGCTGCGGTCTTCATCGCGCAGGCCACCGACACGCCGATGGACCTGACGCAGCAGCTGACCCTGCTGGCCGTGCTGCTGCTCACCTCCAAGGGGGCGGCCGGCATCACCGGCAGCGGCTTCATCGTGCTGGCCGCGACGCTGTCTGCGGTCGGCGGCGTGCCGGTCGCCGGCCTGGCGCTGATCCTGGGCATCGACCGCTTCATGTCCGAGGCGCGCGCGCTGACCAACCTGGTCGGCAACGGCATCGCGACGCTGGTGGTGGCCCGGTGGACCGGCGACCTCGACCTGCAGCGCCTCAAGCAAGGCCTCGAGCACCCGACCCTGGCCGAGGCGCAGGAGCCCGAGCTCATCCTTGACCAGCAGGTCGCCAAGATGGCTGTCAGCGCCAAGACCTGATTCCGGCCTGACCGGAGTGGCAAGGGGCGTATTCCGGGAGGGATACGCCCCTTGCCGTTTTCCGGGTCTGGCAGGTCACCACTACAATCCGGCCCCTTTCCCAGCCAATCGGAAGCAGCATGGATATTGTCATCAACGAGGAACTCAAGGCCTACATCGATCCGCTCACGCCCGACGAATACGAGGCGCTCGAGCGCAGCCTGCTGGCCGAGGGCTGCCGCGATGCGCTCGTGCTGTGGGGCGATCTGCTGATCGACGGCCACAACCGCCACGCCATCTGCCGCCAGCACGGCCTGCCGTTCCAGACCGTGCAGAGCCAGCTGTTCAATGACATCGAGGATGTGCACCTGTGGATGATCGACCAGCACCTGGGCCGGCGCAGCGTGTCCGACTTCCAGCGCGGCGTGCTCGCGCTGCGCAAGCGCGAGATCGTCGCTGCACGCCGTGCGCGCTTCCTGGCCAGCGCGGCACAAGCCCGCCAGGATGATACGACTCCGGTGCCGGGCGATGCGCCGGCGCCCGATCTGCCCTGGGAGGGCGAATCCAGCTACCCCGTGCCGCTCAAGAGCCGCGAGGACCTCGCGCGCGCCGCCCGACTGAGCAGTGCGCAGGTCGCGCTGATCGAGAAGATCCAGCAGCAGGCCGAGCCCGAACTGGTCGCCGCGCTCAAGTCGGGCGAGATCTCGATCAGTGCGGCAGCGGCCGTTGCCACGCTGCCGCCCGAGGAGCAGAAGGCCGCAGCGCTGGCCGGCAAGGACGAGCTCAAGCAGGCCGCCAGGCGCGTGCGCGAGTCCAGGCGCAAGCCGCGCGCGCAGCCTGCCGGGCAGGCTGCCGAAGCGCAAGGTGAGGCGCACGGGGAGGGCGCTGCGCCCGCTCCGGCCGATGAGCTGCACGCGCTGCAAAAGCGCGTCGCCGAGCTCACGCGCGAGAACGAGGCGCTGCGCAAGCAGGTCGCCAATCTGCTGCAGCAACTCGTCGGCTGATGCTCCCGCTTCGATCCACCGCAATGGACCTGATTCCGGCGGGTTTTCGGACTGCCTGCCATAATTCAGGTAAATGCTGATGTTTAATCAGTTTGTCTCTTATTTTTAATGAATAAAAGGGCGCTATCCTGCAGTCCGTGAACAACCCTTTACCAAGGAGATGAAGATGAAAACCATGTCCCTGCTCGCGGCCGTGCTGGCCCTGGGCCTGACCTTCGGTGTCGGCGATGCCGATGCCGCCAAGCGCCTGGGTGGCGGCAAGTCCACCGGCGTGCAGCGCGAGATGAGCGTCGGCAAGACGCCGGGCGCGACCCCAGCGCAGGCACCGACCGCGCCGATGGCCGCCACCGCCCCTGCCGCCGGTGCCATGGCTGCCGCGCCCGTTGCCGCCCAGTCCAAGCGTTCCTGGCTGGGACCGATCGCCGGCATCGCCGCCGGCCTGGGCCTGGCCGCGCTCGCCTCGCACTTCGGCTTCGGCGAGGAACTGGCTTCGTTCATGATGATCGCGCTGCTGGCCATGGTCGCCTTCGCCGTCATCGGCATGATCCTGCGCCGCCGTGCCGCTGCCCGGCAGCCCGCGCTGGCGGGTGCTGCCGCGGATGCGGGCGGCATGTTCCGTGACGCCCCCGATGCGCCGGCTGCGCGCGGCTATGACGTCTCGATGCCGGCGGCTGGCGCACCGGCCAGCGCTGGCTCCTCGCTGTTCGGCTCGATCCCCGGTGCCGGCGCGGCGCCGGCTTCCGCCATCGGCGCCGGCCTGGCTGGCGCACCGGCTGCTCCTGCCGTACCGGCCGGCTTTGACGTCGAAGCCTTCGTGCGCAGCGCCAAGGTCAACTTCATCCGCCTGCAGGCAGCCAACGACAGCGGCAACCTCGACGAGCTGCGCGATGTCACCACGCCCGAGATGTTTGCCGAGCTCAAGATGGACGTCATGGAGCGTGGCGGTGCCGCGCAGCAGACCGAGGTCGTCAGCCTCGACGCCCAGGTGCTCGAAGTGGTCGAGGATCCCAGCCGCTACATCGCCAGCGTGCGCTACACCGGCCTGATCCGCGAGGAAAAGGGCGCCGCGCCGGAGGCCTTCGACGAGATCTGGCACCTGAGCAAGCCGCGCGCCGGCTCGGGCGGCTGGGTCCTGTCCGGCATCCAGCAGTCGTAAGACCGCAGCCCGCCAGCGGGTGGCGGCCATGGGTCACAATCGCCCCATGTCCGCCACCTACCTCAACGTACCGTTTCGCGACAAGGACAGTGCCAAGGCGCTGGGCGCCCGCTGGGATCCGGCACGGCGCCAGTGGTATGCGCCCGCTGGCCGCGAGCTCGCCCCCTTCTCTGCCTGGCTGGTGCAGGGGCTTGACGCCGCGCTGCCGGCAGCCGAACCTGAAGCCGCCTACGCGGCTCCCGCGCAGGCGGCCGGTATCCGGCTCTCGCAACTGCTCGCCGGCGTCTCGCAACAGGTGTCGCAAGCCTTTCCTGCCGGCGTCTGGACTCTGGTCGAAGTGGTCGATACGCGGTTGCGCAACGGCCATGTCTATCTCGAACTCTCCGAGCGCGACGCCTCCGGCCAGGTGCTGGCCAAGGCCAACGCCATGGTCTGGGCCTCGACCGCGGCGCGCATCCTGCCCGATTTCGAGCGCGCCACCGGCGCCACCCTGGGACCGGGAATCAAGCTGCTGGTGCGCGCGCGCCCCGTCTTCAAGCCCCAGTACGGCTTCAGCCTCGAGATCGACGCCATCGACCCTGGCTACACGCTCGGCGACCTCGAGGCTCGCAAGCGCGAGATCCGCGAGCGCCTGCAGGGCGAGGGCCTGTACGCGCGCCAGCGCCAGCTCGCCGCGCCCTGGGACTACCAGCATGTGCTGGTGATCGCGCCCGAGGGCGGTGCCGGCCTGGGCGACTTCCAGGCCGAGGCGGCGCGCCTGCAGCGGCATGGCGTCTGCCGCTTCGACTATGCGTACAGCCGCTTCCAGGGCGAGGGCGCTGCCGCCGAAATCCGTCTCGCATTGCTCAAGGCCTTGCAGGCGCCGGGGAAGACGAGTCCCGATGCGGTCGTGGTCATCCGTGGCGGCGGCGCCGTCAACGACCTCGCCTGGCTCAACGACTACGATCTGGCGCGCACCGTCTGCGAGCTCGAACTCCCGGTGCTGACCGGCATCGGCCACGAACGCGACAGCACGCTGCTCGACGAGGTCGCGCAGCAGCGTTTCGACACCCCATCCAAGGTGATCGCCGGCATCGAGCAGCTGATCGCGCGCCGTGCCGCCGAGGCGCGCGCGCATTTCGAGCTCATCGCACGCCTGGGTCAGGCCGGCATCGCGCAGGCCCGTGCCGACGCCCGACAGGCCGAGTCACAGCTCAGGCTGCTGGCGCGCCACCAGATCGAGCTGGCGCGCCAGCGCGTGCCGGTGGCCTGGTCCGAGGTGCAGACGAATTCCCGGCTCGCGCTGCGCAGCGCGCGCGAGCAGACTGGGCTGCGCCGGCAGCAGGTCGGCGAGCGCTCCACGGCAGTCTTGCGCCAGGCGCGCGATGCCACCCTTCGCTGCTGGCAGGAAGTGGGCAGCGGCTGCCGCCAGACGCTGCGCCAGGGCAGCCAGTCGGCGCGCTCGCTCATGCTCGAGATCGCCGGCCAGGGACCGGGTCAGACGCTTGCGCGCGGCTTTGCCATCGTGCGCGATGCGGCGGGCCGCACGCTGCAGCGCGCAGCCGAGATCAAGCCCGGCCAGACCCTGACCCTCCAGTTCCACGACGGGACTGTTGATGCGATCGGTGCCTGCGCCGCGCCGGCAGCCAGACCCGATTGAAACCAAAACGTCAACACAGATGAAAGCCAAGACCTTCCGCGACGCCTATGGCGTGCTGCAGCGCCACGCCCAGACCCTGCGCGAGCAGGACGAACCCAATATCGACGACCTGCTGGCGATCGTGACCGAATCGGCCGCCGCCTACAAGGTCTGCCAGGAGCGCATCGCCGCGGTCGAGCAGGCGCTGGAGAAGGCGCTGGGCGCCGCCGAATCCGGCGCCGCAGCCGCGGGCAGGCCCGAGCGGGCCGCGCCCAGCGCAGAAGCCGGTGGCGGGCAACAGGCCGGCTGGGATGCCGACGACGATGGCGACGTCCCGTTCTGACCAGCCCGGTTTTTTTCATGGCGGGCCTCGGGCCTGCCGATTTTCCCCAAGCCCATCCAAGGTGAAACCATGAAACTCTTCCTCAAGCCTGGCGCCTGTTCGCTGTCCCCGCACATCGTGCTCGAAGAGCTCGGTCTGCCGTACCAGACCGAGGTGGTCGATCTCAAGACCCGGCAGACCGCCAGCGGCCAGGATTTCCTCGCCATCAACCCCAAGGGCTATGTGCCCGCGCTGCTGCTCGACAGCGGCGAGCTGCTGACCGAAGGCCCGGCCATCGTCCAGTATCTGGCCGATCTGGCACCGGAAAAGCAGCTCGCCCCGGCCAACGGCACGCTGGCGCGCTACCAGCTGCAGTCCTGGCTGACCTTCATCGGCACCGAACTGCACAAGTCCTGCAGCCCCTTCTTCAACCCGGCTGCGCCGCAGGCGATGAAGGACCTGGCGCTTGCCAATCTCGAGCGCCGCCTGGCCTACACCGCGCAGCAACTCGAGGGCCGCGACTACCTGCTCGGTGATTTCTCGGTCGCCGACGCCTACCTCTTTACCGTGCTGAGCTGGTTCAGGTACCTGCCGCTCGACCTGTCGGCCTGGCCCGTGCTGCAGGCCTACCAGGCGCGCGTCGCTGCGCGTCCGGCCGTCGTGGCTGCGCTCAAGGCGGAAGGCCTGGCCTGATAGCGGGGCGTCATGGAAATCCCCATGAGCTGTGTCCAATGTTGTGGACAAGTGCCTTGAAGGCCTTGGATGGCGTTGATTCCAAAGAATTTTTCCTGGATTGCACAAAAAAGCGGCGATATGTCATGGGATAAATTTGGTAAATTTTCGTGACAAAATCGGGATATTTATCCTGCAAGTCATGACTGAATCCTGCTATTCTCCAGTCATCGAAGCAGAAAAATTGTTTCGGAGGTTTGCAGGATTTGCCTTGACAAGAAATCGTTAGGTGAGGGGGGAAGGCAAAGCCTTTTGACCCGGCCATGTGCCGGGTTTTTTTTTGTGAGCCCTGTGCCCGCGCCATGCTGGCAGGTCACTGGAGCAAGCGCCAAGCCGCCCGGCCAGGGGCGGCACCGATCTGGAGGGGATGCCGGATGGACAGACAGTCGCAACCGCGTGATCGTTTCGAGCGACTCAGCAGCAAGCTGGCCCAGCTCGAGGCCATGCTGACCATGATTGGGGGGGAAGGCATGTCACATTTCCACCAGCAGCAGACCGGGCTGCAGGGGCATTTCCTCGAACTGTGCGTGCGCCTGGCGGGCGATTGCCGTGACCTGTGCGAGTCGCTGCAACTGGCCGAGCTCGACATCGATGCCGGCGTCGGGCTGCGGCGCCCGCTGCTGCTCAACTGACCCGCCCGCTTTCAGAGCCCCAGCGCCGCCCTGAGCGCTTCGTCGGCGACGCCCGCGATCTCGACGCGCTTGTTGCGCCCGCCCGCGCCCATCTCGATGCTGATGGCCGACTTGGGCACGTCGCACAGCTTGGACAGGAAGGCGATCAGCGCCTTGTTGGCCTCGCCATCGACCGGCGGCGCCTTGAGCTGGATCTTGGGCTTGCCGTCGTGGACGCCAGCGAGCTGGGTCTGCTTGGCGCCGGGCTGGCAGTAGAGGACGATGCGTGCCATGCTGATCAGGCCGGCTCGCCGCTGCGATCGGCGGCGATCTGCGCCAGCGCCTGCTCGAGCTGCTCGACCGGCCGGCTGCCCACGATCACGTAGCGGTCGTTGATGACCAGGGTCGGCACCGAGTTGACGCCGGCCTGCTGGTAGAAGGCCTCGCGCTCGCGCACTGCGGCGGCGAACTCGTTGCCCGCCAGGATTTCCATCGCGCGCTCGCGGTCGAGTCCTGCCGCCTCGACCGCTGCCAGCAGCACGTCGTCGGCGTCCATCGGCAGCCGGTCGCGGTGGCAGGCCAGCAGCAGTGCCTGCTTGAGCGCGAGCTGGCGCTCGGGATGCTCAAGCCCGGCCCAGTGCAGCAGCCGGTGCGCGTTGAGCGTCTGGTAGATGCGATCCCGGCTCTCGGGCGCGAACTCGAAGCCGAGCTCGGCGCCGCGCTGGCGCAGCGTCGCGTAGTGGGCGGCCTGCTGCTCGGGCGTCGTGCCGTACTTGCGCGTCAGCATCGCGGCCAGACCCTCGCCGCCCTCGGGCAGATCGGGCGCGAGCTCGAAGGGTTGCAGGCGCAGGCTGACCGGCGCCGCTGGCAGGCGTTCGAGCGCCTGCTGCAGCGCGGCCAGGCCGATCGCGCACCAGGGGCAGGAGATGTCGGAGACGAAATCGATTTTCAGGAGTTGGCTCATGGCCGGATTTTGAACCGGTTTCAGCCCGCTCAAGTCCCCTCGACCGGGTTGGCGGTCAGCCAGTTGGCGGGATAGGCGCGCATGAATTCTCCCGCCTTGGCCAGCGGGGCCGACAGCCAGGCGTCGTAGGCGCCCTCGTTGAGGATGACCGGCATGCGCCGGTCCGCACCGGGAGCGGCATAGCGGTGCAGCAGCCCATGGCCGCTGGCATCGACCGTCAGCAGCGCAAAGCCGGTGACGCATTCGCCATCGGGTCCGCTCCAGCGCTCCCACAGGCCGGCTGCGCCCATCGGCCGGCCATCGACCCGTGCGATGCGCGTGGGCACCGCCTGGCCGCTGCGCCAGTCATCGACGAAGAAGGCGCTCATCGGCACGATGCAGCGGCGCGATTCCTTCCAGGCGGCATCGAAATGCTTGGAGCCCGCGACCCCCGACGCCCTGGCATTGACCAGCTTGGAAGAGCGCAGCCTGGCGTCGGATGCCGACTTCGCCCATGACGGCGTCAGGCCGAATTGCGCCGCCACCAGCTCGCGCCCGCCTGCCGCATCGGCCTGACGGATGAAGACGGCCGGTCGGCGCGGCCAGATGTCGCGGCCTGGCAGGGTAGCAGGGGCGGGGACGTCGAAGGCTTCCGGGTATTGCGCTGCGTTGCGCAAGCTTTCGTAATGTGAACTCATGCGGCGATGCTAGCGCATGCGGCTCGCCGCCTTCGCGCTATGCTGTTGCCTTTTGCCGGAAACGATGATGAGCGACGAACAGTTCGACAAGGGGCTTGCCATGCGCAAGCAGGTCATGGGCGATGACTTCGTGGCGCGCGCCTACGCAGGCGTCACCGAGTTCACCGCGCCGCTGCAGCACCACATCACGCGCAACGCCTGGGGCGAGGTCTGGCAGCGCACGGGACTGGACCTCAGGACGCGCAGCCTGGTGACGGTTGCCATGCTGACCGCGCTGGGCAAGCAGAACGAGCTCAAGGGCCATGTGCGCGGCGCGCTCAACAACGGCGCGACGGTGCAGGAGATCCAGGAGGTGCTGCTGCACGCGACCGTCTATTGCGGCGTTCCCGCAGCGGTCGAGGCCTTCCGCAGCGCCGCCGAAGTGGTCGGCAACCTGGAGAGCTGAACCGCGTCTGGTGGCTGCTGCCTGTTTTTTGGGCGGCGTGATGGAATCCAGTCGCGACAAGGGCTTGCAGCACGGCAGTCGATGTTGTCCACAGCTTTGACCACGCGAGCTGGGGATGAAAGCGGCGCCTGGACCTGTTGCAATTCGGCATCTCATGGTACGGCCCGGTTGTCATGGTTTTATCCTGGGTGTAAGCTGGATCAAACAACTAGCAGATCACCCAGGAGACAAGATGGCATCGGCTTATCCGCATTCGCAACCGCCGGCAGACCTGCAGCGCCGTTTCGCCGCCGGAGAGAATCCGCATTTTGAACTGGTCCAGCAGTGCGGCAGCCTGCAGTTGTGGCGCTCCTGCACCGGCCGCGGCCTGCAGTTCCATGTCGCCGATGGCAGCGTGGTCTATGGCGAGATGAACCGGGTCAGCAGGGCGATCGAGTTCTTCGATGCGCTGGCGCAGCGCGACCTGCGTGCGGCCTGAACCTCAGTCCTCATGGTCGGTGCTGCGCGAGATGGTGGTCGCACTACCAGGTGCCTGCTGCCATTCCCAGCCCCAGTAGCACAGCAAGGCGACGAGCAGCAGTGCGGCTAGCCAGCTACGGTTGTGTCTGGGCAGGTCGGGTCCGGAGCCGGGCTGGCGCCCGGTCAGCATCGGTTGCGCCAGGTTGCGACCGCGCAGCAGGCTCAAGCCCGCGATCAGCGCCAGATGCAGCCCGACGGCCATCAGCATGAATTCCCCCGCGGCCTCGTGCAGCTCCTCCAGCCATTCGCCGCCCCAGTCGTTGTAGCTGGCGTAGCCGCTCAGCGTCAGCGGCAGCACCGTCACCAGCAAGACCAGGATGGCGCCCGCCATCAGGATGTTCTGTCCCTGGCGCCAGTTCACTGGCCTGGGGTTGCCGCGCAGCACGCCCGGTACGGCATCCCTGAGCGCCAGCAGCCACTGCCGCGCACTGCTGCACCGGTTCCACAGCGCTGACAGGCGCGCCTGCGGCGGCCCGAACAGGCTGTAGAGCAGGCGAAAGGCCAGCAGGCCGGCCAGGCTGTAGCCCAGCACCACATGGACCAGGCGCAGGCGCTCGCTGTCGGCGCTGAGGTAGGCGCCGGCAAAGCAGAGCGCGAACAGCCAGTGGAACATGCGCGTCGGCGCATCGACGACGCGGCGGGTGGGCTGCGTCTGGCGTTCCAGGGCTGGCAGCGGAGTGATGGCGTTCATGGATGGGCTCCGGTTCAGTCTTCGAAGGCCTGCCGGTAGCGCGCATGCAGGCCGGCGGGCAGGCGCAGCTCGTGCTCGCCGAAGCGTCCCTGCTCGGCGCGGCTGTGGCAGGCGGCGCAGTTGGCCGCGCTCTTGACGCTGGCCAGGCGCCAGACCGTGGCGTCGAGCTCGCGGTGCTTGCGCTCGAACCAGGCCGAGCGCGTGATGCGGTCTTCGGGCGGCACCTCGCTGACCCGCTTGTAGCTGCCGGCATGGCGGTCCAGCCATTGGGCAATCTGCGCCACGGTCGCGGCGTCGAGCGAGGCGTCGCTGCCGTAGTGACGCTCCAGCCCGCCCATGATGCGGCTCCAGGAGCGCGCCGGCAGCAGGCCGGGCGGATAGGCCAGGTGGCAGGCGGCGCATTCCTGGCGGTATTGCGGCAGCATCTGCGGCTGCAGGCTGCGTTCGTCGGCGTTGGCCGAGCTGGTGCCGAGGCCGATTCCAAGCGCCAAGGCGAGCAGCGCCGCGAGCCGGCGGGTAGGGATACGGGTTTTCATGCCGTGGCTCCCGGGTTCAGGGTTTGAGATGGGTCAGGAAGGCCATCACGTCGGCCTTCTCGGCCGCGCTGCATTCCCGGCTCAGCACGTCCTTGCAGTTGCGCCGGAACCACTTGTCCACCTTGGCGGTATCGGTGAAGGCCTTGAGGTTGAACGCGGGCGCCAGCGGCTCGATGGCCTTGCCGGTGCTGGCGTGCTTGCCGGGCCCGGTCGGCGGATTGCCGTGGCAGGAGGCGCAGGACCATTCGCTGCCGTGGCGGCTGGTGAAGAAGTGGCGGCCGCGGGCGGCGTCGCCCGCCTGGCCGGCGGCGCTGCTCCAGCGCTGGAGCTGCTCGGCGGCGCTGGTGTCGGCGGCCTGCGCGTCGGGCAGTGCCAGCCAGCTGCCCAGCAGCAGGATGGCCAGCAGTCTCGGATGGGTTCTCATTCAGGCTCCTTGCGGGTCGGCGGTTTCGGATGCGATGATCTTGCGCCCGACCGGATTGACCCAGGCTGAAAGCGCCGTTCATCTGCGGTTCAACTTTCTCGGCCGACAATCCGGCAGTCCACTGAAGTTCCCATGCGCCATCTCGCCCGTCTCTCGCTGCTCGCCTTCGCCGCCCTGTCCCCGCTGGCAGCGCTGGCCGACGGCGACCACGACCAGGCGCGCGCCGCGCTGCTGGCCGGCGAGATCCTGCCGCTGCCGGCGCTACTCGAACGGGTGGGCAAGGCCTATCCGGGCCATGTGCTCGAGATCGAGCTCGACCGCCGGCGGGGGCGCTGGATCTACCAGCTCAAGATGCTCCGGGCCGACGGCAGCCTGCTGCGGCTGGCGGTCGATGCCCGCGACGGCACCATCCTCAAGCGCAGGGAGGACGACTGATGCGCCTGTTGCTGGTCGAAGATGAACCCACGCTGGCCGCGCAGCTGCGTCAGGCGCTCGCCGATGCGGGCTATGCCGTCGATCACGCCGACAACGGCCGCGACGCCTGGTACATGGGCGGGGTGCAGCCCTATGACGCGATCGTGCTCGATCTCGGCCTGCCCGTGCTCGACGGGCTGACCGTGCTGCGGCGCTGGCGCAGCGAGCAGATGATGGCGCCGGTGCTGATCCTGACCGCACGCGACCAGTGGCACGAGAAGGTCAGCGGCATCGATGCCGGCGCCGACGACTACCTGACCAAGCCCTTCCACGCCGAGGAGCTGCTCGCGCGCGTGCGCGCCCTGATCCGGCGCGCCAGCGGCCAGGCCTCTTCGGTGCTGCAGTGCGGCCCGATCAGGCTCGACACCCGCAGCGCGCGGGTCAGCGTCGATGGCCTGCCGGTCGGCCTGACCTCGCACGAGTTCAAGCTGCTGTCCTATCTCATGCACCACCCGAACCAGGTGCTGTCGCGCAGCGAGCTCTCCGACCATATCTACGCGCAGGACAGCGACCGCGACTCGAACACGATCGAGGTCTTCGTCGCCCGGCTGCGCAAGAAGCTGCCCGCCGACCTGATCGAGACCGTGCGCGGCCTGGGCTACCGGCTCAAGCTGCCGGACGGCGTCTGAGATGGGCTGGACGCGCTCGCTGCGCTGGCGTTTCCTGGCGCTGACGCTGCTGACGCTGGCCGTGGCGCTGGCGGGCGCCGGCTGGTCGCTGGCGAGCCTGTTCCGCGAGCATGCGAGCGCGCAGTTCGAGGCCCAGTTGCGCGTGCAGCTCGACCAGCTGACCGCGGCGTTCGAGCCGGACGCCGGCAACGTCAGGCTCAAGTCGCCGCTGAGCGATCCGCGCTGGAACACGCCTTATTCCGGGCTCTACTGGCAGATCGAGCGCCTCGGCGCGCCGGGCGCACCGGTCCCGCCGCTGAGGTCGCGCTCGCTCTGGGACTTCGAGCTGCAACTGCCCGGTGACGGCCTGCGGCTGCAGGACCTGCACAGCCACCGCCTGGGCGGGCCGGCGGGGCAGCCGCTGCGCGCGCTCGAGCGCCGGGTGCAGTTCGACGCGCAGTCCTGGCGCCTGGTGGTGGCGGCCGACGAGTCGGCGCTCGACGCCGCGGTGGCGGACTTTTCCGGGCAGCTGGTGCTGTTCCTGCTCATCCTGGCGGCGGCGCTGCTGCTGGCAGCCTGGCTGCAGGTCTCGCTGGGCCTGCGGCCGTTGCGCACGTTGCATGACGGCCTGAAGGCGGTGCGCGAGGGACGCACGCAGCGGCTGCAGGGCGCCTATCCGAGCGAGGTCGAGCCGCTGGCGCAGGGCTTCAACCGCGTGCTGGACCAGAACGAGCAGGTGGTCGCGCGCGCGCGCCAGCTCGCCGGCAACCTGGCGCATGCAATCAAGACGCCGCTGGCGGTGATCGCCAACCTGGCCGAGGACGACGGCATGGAACGCGCCGCGCTGGCGCGCCAGCTGCGCGAGCAGGTCGGGCAGGTGCGCCAGCAGGTCGATTGGCATCTGCGCGCCCGGTCGAGTCGCGCCGGATTGCCCGGGCTGCAGGCTGCCGTGCAGCCGGTCGTCGAGGGTCTGGCGCGCGTGATGCGCAAGGTCCATGCGCACCGCGAGAGCGGCCCGCAGCTTGTGCTGGAAGTCCTGCCGATCCCGCCCGGGCTGTGCTTTGCCGGCGAGGAGCAGGATCTGCAGGAGATGGTTGGCAACCTGCTCGACAACGCGTGCAAATGGGCGCGTCACCAGGTCCGCGTACAGGTCACGGTCGAGCAGGGCTGGCTGGCCATCGTCATCGACGACGACGGGCCGGGCTTGAGCGCGGCGCAGCGCCAGGCGGTGTTCGAGCGCGGCGTGCGGGCGGACGAGCGCCAGCCGGGATCGGGTCTCGGGCTGGCGATCGTGCGCGAGACGGCGGGGCTGTATCACGGATCGGTCGCGCTGCAACCCTCGGAGCTCGGCGGCCTGCGCGCCGAACTCAGGTTGGGCGCGGTCTTCGAATCCTGAGCCCCCCGGCAGTGAGCCGGTGGTGCCGCGGCGGCCGGCATGGTCAATAATCGGAGCTGCATTACTGTCCTGCCTCCCATCCATGAATTCCCCTCTCTCCCGGGGCCGCCTGGTCCTGCTGCCCTGTGCGCTGGCGCTGGGCTTGTCCGCCTGCTCGCGTCAGGATGCCCAGTCCGAAGCCGTCACGCCCGCACCCTGGGTCAGGACGGTGGCCATCGAGTCCGCAGGCGCCGGCCAGCTGCTGCTGTCGGGCACGGTCCGGGCCCGGCACGAGACGCCGCTGGCGTTCCAGATCGGCGGCCGCTTGCTGGCGCGCCAGGTCGAGGCTGGTCAGTCGGTCAAGGCCGGGCAGCTGCTGTTCGCGCTCGATCCGCGCGATGTCGCCGCTACCGAGCAGGCCTCGGCCGCCCAGCTGGCAGCGGCCGAAGCGGCGCTCGCCACTGCCCAGCGCGAGCTCGAGCGCCAGCGTCAGCTGGTGGCGCAGGGCTTCGTGAGCGCGCAGACGCTGGACCGTTTCGAGCTGGCCCAGCGCGACGCGCTGAGTCGGCTCGATGTCGCGCGCGCGGGCGCGGCGCAGGCGCGCAACGCCCGCGGCTACACCGAGCTGCGGGCCGCGCGCGCCGGCGTCATCACCGAGGTCATGGCCGAGGCCGGCCAGGTGGTGGGCGCCGGCCAGGCGCTGGCGACGCTGGCGCAGGCGGGCGAGCGCGAGGTCGAGGTCCATCTGCCGAGTACGCCGGCGCCGCAGCAGGGCCGGCTGGAGGGCGCCGCCGGCAAGTCGCAGCTCGTGCAGCTGCGCGAGGTCGCTGGTGCCGCCGATCCGCTCAGCCGGACCTGGCGCGCCCGCTACCGGATCGATGCCGGCCACCCGCCCGAGGCCTGGCCGCTGGGCAGCGTGGTACGGTTGGCGCTCGGCCAGCCTGCGGCTCCTGCCAGCCTGCAGCAGGTGCCGCTGGGCGCTCTCGACGAGCGCGCTGGCGGCCCGCGCCTGTGGCGGGTGGTCAACGGCAAGGCCGAGTCGGTGCCGGTCCAGGTGATCGAGCTCGGCGCCAGCCAGGCCCGCATCCAGAGTCCGCTGGCGGTGGGCGACCAGGTCGTCGCGCTGGGCACGCACCGGCTCAGTCCCGGCATGGCCGTGCGGGAGCAGGCACGATGAGTTTTCCTAACCTGTCGGCGCTCGCCGTGCGCGAGCGCGCGGTCACGCTGTTCTTCATCCTGCTGTCGGTGGCGGCAGGCCTGTATGCCTTCCTGGCGCTGGGCCGCGCCGAGGACCCGGCCTTCACCGTGCGCGTGATGGTGGTCTCCGCCGTCTGGCCGGGGGCCAGCGCCGAGCAGCTCCAATCCCAGGTCGTCGATCGGCTGGAAAAGCGCATCCAGGAGGTGGACTACCTGTACCGGATCGAGACCACCATCCGGCCCGGCCGCGCCGACCTGCAGGTCGAGTTCCAGGACTACACACCCAGCCACAAGGTCCCCGGCCTGTTCTACGAGGTGCGCAAGCGCATGCTCGACGAGAGCGGCCGGCTGCCGCGCGGCGTCATCGGCCCGGTCGTCAACGACGACTTCGGCGATGTGTATTTCTCGCTGATGGCGGTCACCGCGCCGGGGCTGCCGCTGCACGAGCTCACGCGCGAGGCCGAGGCCATCCGCGACCGGCTGCAGCGCCTGCCCGGCCTGCACAAGGCGGTGCTGATGGCCGAGCGGCCCGAGCGCGTCTTCCTCGACTTCGACATGGCGCGGCTCAACAACCTCGGCCTGTCGCCGCAGGCGGTGTTCGACGCCATCGACGCCAGCAACCAGCTGCTGCCGGCTGGCTCGCTCGACCTCGACGGGCCGCGCGCCTACCTGCGCGTGGTGGCCGACCTGTCCGACCCCGAGCGGCTGGCCGCGCTGCCGCTGCGCGTGGGCAACCGGCTCATCCGCCTGTCCGACATCGCCAGCGTACGCCGCGGCCACGAGGACCCGCCGAGCTACCTGGTGCGCAGCCGCGGCCAGGATGCGCTGCTGCTGGGCGTGGTGATGACCAAGGGCGAGAACGGCCTGGCCTTCGGCCAGCGCCTGGGCGAGTTCGTCGCCGCCGAGCAGGCCCGACTCCCCTTGGGCATCGAGCTGACCCCGCTGACCAACCAGACCGATGCCATCAGCCAGGCGGTCAAGCTGTTCCAGATCAAGTTCCTGGTGGCGGTGGCCGTGGTGATGGCGGTCAGCATGCTGGCCATCGGCTGGCGCGCCGGCCTGGTGGTCGGCATCGCGGTGCCGCTCACGCTGGGACTGACCTTCCTGCTGATGAAGATCGCCGGCGTCAACCTCGACCGCATCACGCTGGGCGCGCTCATCATCTCGCTCGGCCTGCTGGTGGATGACGCCATCATCGCCATCGAGATGATGGTGGTGAAGATGGAGGAAGGCTACAGCCGGATCGCGGCCTCGGCTTACGCGTGGAGCCACACGGCGGCGCCCATGTTGTCGGGCACCTTGGTGACGGCCGTCGGTTTCATGCCGAATGGCTTCGCACGTTCGACCGCCGGCGAGTACACCAGCAACATGTTCTGGATCGTGGGC
>JACCEC010306710.1_pt1 | contig 52633 bp, 80 predicted proteins | sample 7450121 | NCBI WGS metagenome assembly JACCEC01 (sample SAMN15323455, study PRJNA562643) | freshwater metagenome | isolation source: river surface water | place: USA:Blue River Watershed | collected 2017-08-18
AAAGGAGGATAAAATTGAATTTGATCTTGAATACTTTAACAAAATTACCAAAGGCGGTCTCCCTAACAAAACTCTTAATATCGCTCTTGCTGGTACGGGTGTCGGGAAATCTCTATTCATGTGCCATGTGGCTAGCTCCGTCTTGCTCCAAGGACGGAATGTTCTCTACATTACAATGGAAATGGCAGAAGAGAAAATTGCTGAGCGAATTGATGCAAATCTCTTAAATGTTCCTATTCAGCAGTTAGAAGATCTTCCTAAATCAACCTTTGAAAATAAGGTTACAAATCTAGCAAAGAAAACTACTGGATCGCTCATAATTAAAGAGTATCCAACTGCTTCTGCTCATAGTGGTCATTTTAAAGCATTACTTAATGAGTTGGCACTTAAAAAGTCATTTAGACCTGATATTATTTTTATTGATTACCTCAATATATGTGCTTCTAGTAGATATAAGGGAAATAGTAATATCAATTCTTATACATTTGTCAAAGCAATTGCAGAAGAACTCAGAGGTCTTGCCGTTGAGTTTAATGTTCCTATTGTGAGTGCGACACAAACTACTAGAAGTGGATTTGGTTCTTCTGATGTTGAATTGACTGATACTTCGGAGTCTTTTGGTCTGCCTGCTACTGCAGACCTCATGTTTGCTCTTATTAGCACTGAAGAATTAGAGCAACTTGGACAAATTATGGTAAAACAACTAAAAAACAGATATAATGATCCTACAATTTATAAGAGGTTTATTGTAGGTATTGATCGTGCAAAAATGCGTCTTTATGATTGTGAACAGACTGCTCAAAATGATATACTTGACAGTGGGCAGGATGATGAGTATAATGATGAAGACAAGAAACCCAAAAAGTCGTTTGAAGGATTTAAATTTTAATGGAAACTGCTAAACACGTAGATTTTGATAAGTACGCTGAGTTTGTAGATGCTGTAACTTCTGATGCATCTAAAGACTTTCTCTCTCTGTCTGACCGTCTTGTTGCCCTTGATGAAAAAGGTGCGAACATTGAGCGTCTCCTGACCGCAGCTGTTGGTATCAATGCAGAAGGTGGTGAGTTTATGGAGATTGTGAAGAAAATGATCTTCCAAGGCAAACCATTTAATGAAGATAATCGTGAGCACATGATTATTGAACTTGGTGATATTATGTGGTATGTTGCTCAAGCATGTATGGCACTTGGAGTAACTCTTGATGATGTAGTTGCTAAGAATGTGCAAAAACTTCTTAAGCGTTATCCTGAAGGTGCTTTTGATGTTTATTTCTCAGAAAACCGTGCTGCTGACGACCGATGACTAAAGAAAATCAAATAACAATTAAAATGGATATTCGTTCTGCTTCGGCAGTTCGCCAAATACTTTTTGAAGCACAAAGAGGATATACTTATAATCCAGAATGTGTCCCTCCTCGTATTTCTGATATTCGTTCGGTAATTTTAGATATTGACGATAAGATTGGCAAGATTGATAGTAAATAATAAATATTTTAAAAAATGTCTTTTATTGGAAAGCGAAGAGGAAGACCAACTACTAGAATTCAGTTTGATTCTATTTTAAAAAAATTCTTAATCTTTTTAAAAAGAGAGATGAGAATTAACTATGATATTCCAATGATATTGATTGATGATGCTGATTTTTCAAAAAAAGTATTATCTTTTGGTGAAATAACAAAAGATAATGTAATACACTTAAGTATTATAAATCGGCATCCTATGGACATACTCAGAACTCTTGCTTATGAGTATGTCCATTACAAACAATACACCGAAAACAGATTACATAAAAGTGGACCTGGTAGTCCATCAGAAAATCAGGCAAATGCAAAAGCAGGTGAACTGATAAAAAAATATGGAAATCTGCATCCCGAATTATTTGATCTAATGCCAATTAGGTAATATAATTCTTTTATGCCCGTGTACTCCAACGGTAGAGAGGGTGGACTTAGAATCCATACAGTGGAAGTTCGAATCTTCTCACGGGCACTAAATATTTGAAAAAATGTCAAGAACAAAAGGCAAAGATACTTGGGAAAAATATTATAAAAATAAAGATAATATAGGTGTTCAGGTAAAGAAATCAGCACCTTATTATGCCGATGAACTTACAACAAAAGTTGAAGGAAGTTTACCTTATAATTCTTCAGTAATTTATAGAGATGCTTTTTCTCAACATATTTCTAAAGGGGGAAATACAAAAATAGCATTTCAATTTGATTTAAATGGACCTGTTTATTATTCGCCAGTAGATAATTTTTATAAACCTGGAATTTCTTCTGGAATTGATTTAAGTCCAGAATCTTTTGGAATCCAAAATCAAACTTTCAGCAGTAGTGAAATATACTATAGGCAAATTATAAACTCAATTGCAGATCGCTGGGAATCTGGTAATTATAGTGGAGAATTATATGATTATCTTATGGAATTGGTTTCCTATGCTAATGGAGGTTCTGGAAGTTTTAACGGAATAAAAACTGATGGATTTGATTGGGGAGCAATTACTAGTTATTTTTCGGAAGTTATTGGACCACTAGTTTGTATTAAAAAAGGTATTTTATCCGACTTAAGAATAACAAATATTTCTAGCGCAAAAATTTTTATGCCACCTTCCTCGGAAGCTTTATATGATTATAAACTTATTTGTGGGGATCAAGAATATTTAATATCTGCAAAATCTGGAAGAGGTGTGTCTAATCAAGTTAAACCTCAATTTGTACTCCCATATGTTGAGAATTATTTGGAAATACCATTGAAATCTAGAAAGGCATATAAACTGTTGCAGATATTAGCAAATTCTTCCATAAAAAAAGGACCTTTTCTTGGATGGCAACTATTACAAAATACCGCAGAATTAACTGCTGGTGCCATTTTGGATATAGAAAAAAACTACGATACAAATATTAAATCGTCTAGAGATCAAATAACCAATCTTCAACCTTGGAAACCTTTTATAAGTAAATATTTTCCCACTTACAAAACTGTTACTTATGGGCAAGTAAGATATAAATGTGAGTCTTTAATTCAATCTGCATCTAGAACAGGAATTTTGCATAACGACCTTAAAAAAATATTTCAAGTATATTTGAATAAATCTAGAATTAGTTATGTAAAAATGAAGGTTTCTATGCCAAATGGAAATCCATCATTTGTAAAAATTCAGGATGGTGGAGTTAAAACTATTAATTATTTGGAATTGAGAAGTTCTAACGATAGTTTATCTAGAACATCTGATAAGATGGGTTTTGATAAGGTAAGATAATTTATTAGAATAAATATTTAATAATTATAGTAAAGATATAATAATAACGTAAATAATGAAAAACTTTTTTCAGTTTGTGCAAAATATACAAGAATCAACAGCATCTCAACAAGCTGCCAGACTTGGATTTCAGGGAGATGGTAAAGGTGGATGGTATAAACAGGGAGAATTTGTCGCAAAAACTGATAAGGGAAAACTCAAATTTTATAATAAAAGACAAACACTCGGTAAAGATTCTGCTCAAACTGAATTAGAAAAAAATATATCAGATCCTAATTTTCAAGATCCTGCTATTACTCAGCAACAACAAGTTGCACCAACTGAACAACAGGATATTCCTCAAGAATCACCTTCAGTAAACTATTTACCAGTAGAGAAAACTAAAGGAACTTTAACCATTGCATTTGGAAGATTTAATCCTCCTCATTTTGGGCATCAGCAATTAATGGACACTGCAGCATCTGCCGCAGAACAAGATGGTAGTGATTATATAATTGTTCCTTCTCGTAGTCAGGATGAGAAAAAAAATCCATTAGATCCTGATACTAAAATTATGATAATGCGACAAATGTTTCCTCAACATGGTGAAAGGATTTCAAATGACCCCAATACAACAACAATATTTGATGCTTTAAAAAAAGCGCATAATGATGGTTATGCAAATGTAAGAATTGTTGGTGGATCGGACAGAGTTAAGGAATTAGATAAACTTTCTAATAATTATAATGGCAATCTTTATCAATTTGATAATATTGAAGTATTATCTGCTGGAGATATAGATCCAGATTCGGATGGATTAGAAGGTTTATCAACATCAAGAATGCGTCTTGCTGCGGCGGAAGGAGATTTTAAAACTTTTCGTGCTGGTATGCCTCCAGATATGAGACCAAAAGACATTAGAGCAATTTTTGATACTGTTCGTGCTTCTATGGGAATTCAAGATGAGGTAGTTGAAGTTTGGAAAATTGCACCTAAGTACGATACTCAAACTCTTCGTGAAAACTATATTGCGGAAAAAATTTATAATATTGGAGATTTAGTAGAGAACTTAAATACTGGACTGGTTGGGCGTATTATTCGTCGTGGTACCAATTATCTTATTTGTGTAACAGAAGATCATATTATGTTTAAATCTTGGATTAAGGATGTAACTGAATCTAAAAAATATACAGAAAAGAAAATGAATAGTATGTATAGAGAATCTGGAAAACCAAACACTTTAGTTGGAACTTTAGGATACTTTAAATATGCATCTAAACAAACTCCAGGAGCAATAGTAACGAATTCAGAATATCTTCAACCTGGGGCAAAATCTTACGGTATTGATTTCATAAATAGACATAGAAAAAAATAAAGTATTATAAGAAACTTCAAATGACTACCACTATTTTTGAAGAAGCTCCTATGGGCGATGCAAAAAGAACTATTGAAAAACAAGCAAGGCAACTTGCTTATGATATTCGCTATGAAATTAAAAAAGCAATAGGTGATAAGAAGTTAGATCCAGCATCTCTTAAAAGGGAGTATATGAAAGGTCTTCAAAAATCTTCACAGCCTCCAGCAGTTAAAATGAGAGCAAGGCAAATGTTATTGGGAGAAGATTATACTTCTGACATTAAAAACATTGTCACAGAAAATGTTGCAAATGCTCTTTACAAAGTTTTTGTTGAGGGTATGGATACCGATAATTCTGAAATAGAGTTAGATTATTTAAAAGAACTTGCTGATGTAAAGGAAGCAAAATATAAGGTAAGAGTTACTGACAAGAAAACTGGAAATTCTTATGTTCGCTATGCAACTCGTGCAAAAATTTCCGAACTTCGTGCAAATCCAAACATTTCTTCTGTAGAAATGACTGAACATGGTGAGCCAAGAGAGGGTGAAAGAAAAAGAGGTGCAGAAACCGCTGCAGTAAAAACTGGTGGTAAGGCAAAGAGAGATTATGATGGTGATGGTAAGATAGAAAGTGGTGCCAAAGAATATCGTGGTGCTGTTCATAATGCAATTCAGCGCAGAAAAGGTGGAGTTGCAGATGGTAAAGATACTTCAAATGTTAAAGAAGATTTTATAGGTGAAGTAAAAACTGCAGAAAATAATAGAAATAAAAAAATTACTGGTGAAGGTGTAAATAATTCTAATATTGTTAAAGTATTCCCAGATGATAAGACCGCACCATCACGTCATGGAATGGTTGTGGCAAATAGTTATGAAGTTGATGGACCTATTCTGGCAGAAAAAGCACTTAGCACTGCTCAGCAAAAGTTTATGGGTATGGTTCTCGCAACCAAAAGAGGTAAAAAGGCACCATCAAAAGAAGTTGCAAAGGCTGCTTCAGAAATGAGCGAAAAGGAAGCAAAGAAGTTTGCTAAAACTAAGCATAAGGGTCTTCCAAAGCACGTTGCAAAAGAAGAAAAAGAATGTGGAAGTGAGGAAGATCCAAGGCAAATGAAGACTAAAAGAGACAAAGCAAGAACTGCTCTTGGATTAATGGGAATCAAGGCTTCTTATGAACCAGAAGGTAATGTAGTTTCTGATGGTTATGATAGCACCTACGGTAGAGGTGAAAGAGGAGAGCCAAAAGGAACTCAGAGACAAAAAGTTGATCCAGAAGCTTGGGAAAAAAGTAGAAAGCAGTGGGAAAAAATGTATCCAGATATTTACAAACCAAAAACTCCAGAAGCAAAGGTAAAGAAAAATACACATACTAAAACTGCTTAAACATAAATAACCCAGGATACTCTTCACATGGAGGACATCATGGGTGCAGTAGTTGCTGTGGTAAAACCACTTTTAATTCAAATTGCGACACATCCAGCAGTTAAAAATCTTGTACTTGATCTTCTTAAAAAGTATGTTGATAGTACAGATAACAGCATTGATAATGCTGTTTATGAGATGGTTAAAGATCTTCTCTTTAAACCACAAAAATGATTACTTGTTTTGTAACTAATTGGGGAGTAACTATTATTCTTGGTCTATTGTTAACTGCTTCAGAGTGGTTAGCAAAAACAAAAAGATTTGAGGAAAATGGATTACTTGATTTAATAACTCATTTTTTAAAAATTATTTTACATAAAGGAGACAAAAAGTAAAAGTCTCCTTTTTTTATAAATATCAATATAAAGAAATTATAGGGTAAGAAACATGTCTCTTTGGGGCAATAAGGATTTAATTGGACAAACTGGAACGGTTTTTATTAACCTCAGCACAAAAACTATAACTGGAACTGGAACCACCTTTGCTACAACTGGATTTGAAGTAAGTGAAGGTGATGTAATTGTAGTTGGTGCCGGTGCCACTTATGGACACGCAGTTATTTCTTCTGTTACAAGTAATACTGTAGCTTCTATCGCTAGCACACAGTTTTTAATCCCTCACTCTGTTACTGGAATTATTACTGGTGCCTCGTATTTTGTTACACAAAAACCAATTTCATCTATTGAAGATGGACAGTATGTAGCACCTGATGTAAAATCAAATAAATATTCTGCTGTTTTTGGTGTAGATGTGGCAGAAACTGCTGCTGCCAGAACAGCAACAGTTGGTGGAAAGGCAGGTGCTTATGGTGTTGCTCATGCTGGTTGGGTTGGTGTTACAACTTATGTGGACACTCATGGAAATCTTAGAGTTAAGAGTGAAACATTAGTTGCGGGAAGTATGATTAGCGGTGATGCAACTGATGACACTAGATATCCAGATTCTTGATAAAAATTTATGAAATTTGATGAATTGAATGAAAACAATTATTTGTTATTTGCTATAAAATTTTATGATAATCCTCAGTCTGCGACTAAAGAAGACTTTGATAACGATTTAAAAAAAATACGTTATATTAAAAGACTTCTTAAAAAATATAAGCAGACTGGGGAACTTAAAGTGCATTTGATATTAAATCATTTAATTGTTCTTTTTAATGTTTTTAATGATGCAGCGATTCCTTTATTATTTTATAGTTTAGATAAAGATCTTTGGCCAGCAATAAAAAGTTTTCTGATTTTTTTAAATAGAATTCCAGAGTATCCAAAGACAGAAATAGACAATATAAAAGAAGATAAAAACTGTTTGACCCAACTTTATTTAATCTAATGGACAAAGTAGATAAACTAATAAATCTAATTAGACTTATAAAAGAAGAAGGAATGGGAGTTTCTTCTGGTCCAGTTAACGCCACTAACAAATCCGGAGAAATTAATATCGCTGGATTACCTCCCGACACCCCTCCCGTGTTTAAAAAAAATAAAAATTATGCAAAAGGTGGTAGAGGGTCTCGTAAATGGTGGTTACAATATTTAAGAGGTAATTAAAAATGTTTTCGCAAGAATCAAAATTAGCGGTTCTTGAATCTAAACTTGGTATTTACGAAGACTTATCCCGCGAAATGCTTTCAAAATTAGAAGCAGCAGTAGACAAAATTTCTGAAGGTAACTCGCGCATTGCTACAATTCTTGCTAAACATGATGAGAGAATAGAACAAAGTATGAAAAATGATGATCTTATTGTTAAGATGATTGATGAACTAAAAGATCATAATGATAAAGAACATAAAAATATAGAAGAGAGATTTAATAAGATTGAGGAAAAAATAGAAGATCTTAAAAAGTTTAGGTGGCAAGCAGGGGGAGTTCTTGCGTTTGTGGTGGTTGGTGTTGGAGTTGTAAATGCATTTGTTCCGAAACTCTTGACGACAGCACCTCAACAGGTTATAATAGAGCGCACAAAGTAAAACCCTCTTGTAATGGATTTTGTTGATTCCAAGTATATTGGTCTAGTTTCATCACGTCTTCAAAAATTTAAAAGGGTCAAATCGGATCTCTACAACTTCCGATGCCCTATTTGTGGTGATTCTCAAAAAAACAAGAACAAGGCAAGGGGATATATTTACCCTGTAAAAAATAATACTAACTTTAAGTGCCACAATTGTGGTGCTAGTATGTCATTCAATAATTTTTTAAAGGAACTTGATACGATATTATATAAACAATACACTCTAGAAAAGTTTAAAGAAGGACATACTGGTCAGAATTTTGTTGTTGAAGAACCAAAATTTGAGTTTACTAAGCCATCTTTTAAAAAAAAGTTAGATATTCCTAAAGCATCTGAAATTTCTATTGCAAGAGAGTATCTGGAAAAAAGAAAATTAAATCCCGAAAAGTTTTATTTTGCTAACAAATTTAAAAAATGGGTAAATACTCAAAAGCATACTTTTGATATTATTTCAAAGGATGAAAGTCGTATCATTATACCAATGTATGATGTTGAAAATAACTTAATCGGTTTTCAGGGAAGGGCACTAGGTCCAAACCCTGTTAAATATATTACTGTGATGCTTTCCGATGATGCCCCAAAGATTTATGGACTCGACCAAATTGATTCTTCAAAATCCATTTACATTGTTGAGGGACCCTTCGATTCCACGTTTGTTCAGAATTCTGTTGCTATGTGTGGGTCCGATGTTGATATTGGGTCGTTTGGTTGGAGCGATTATATTTATGTTTTTGATAACGAACCTCGCAATAGAGAAATCGTCAACAGAATATCAAAAACCATCAATAGAGGTGAAAAAGTAATTATTTGGCCATCATCTATTGAACAAAAAGATATCAATGATATGGTTCTCGCTGGACTTCATATCATGGATGTGTTAGAATCAAATACCTATTCTGGTTTAGAAGCAAAAATTAAGTTTAACAATTGGAAAAAAATATGAGCAACGGAACAAAAGTTATTAAAAGAAATGGTAAAACTGAATCTCTTGATTTAAACAAACTTCACGTTATGGTGGAGGAAGCATGTAAGGATCTTGCTGGAGTTTCTGCCAGTCAAGTTGAGATGCAATCTGGTATACAATTTTATGATGGTATTACTACTGCAGAGATTCAGGAGATCTTGATTCGGTCTGCTTCTGACTTGATTGATCTGGATCACCCAAATTATCAGTTCGTTGCTGCTCGTCTGCTGCTATTTGCCCTTCGTAAGCAGTTGTTTGGTCGGATGCACGAATCACCAACTGTCAAGCAGCACGTAGAACGTTGTGTAGGTAGAGGTGTGTATGATCCTGAGATCTTATCAATGTATTCTGATGAAGAATTTGATAAACTTGAGTCGTTTATTGATCATAGTCGTGACTATTTGTTCACTTACGCAGGTTTACGTCAGGTCGTTGACAAGTATCTCGTGCAGGACAGAAGCACTGGAGCACTTTATGAAACGCCGCAGTTTATGTATCTTTTGATTGCGGCAACTATTTTCTCAAAGTACCCCAAAGAAACACGTTTAGATTACGTTAGAAGGTATTACGATGCAATATCAAAGCACAAAATCAACATTCCAACCCCCATCATGGCGGGAGTGCGAACGCCACTTAGACAATACGCTAGCTGTGTCCTTGTTGATGTTGATGACACCCTCGATAGTATCTTTACTAGTGATATGGCAATTGGCCGCTATGTTGCACAAAGGGCGGGCATCGGTATCAACGCAGGTCGCATCCGTGGCATCAACAGCAAAATCCGTGGTGGAGAGGTACAGCACACAGGCGTTGTCCCATTCCTCAAAAAGTTTGAAGCAACTGTCCGATGCTGCACTCAAAATGGCATCCGTGGTGGATCAGCAACTGTCCACTTCCCGATCTGGCACCAAGAAATAGAAGATATTCTAGTATTAAAAAATAACAAAGGAACCGAGGATAACCGAGTTCGTAAGTTAGACTATAGCATCCAAATCTCCAAACTCTTCTATGAGCGATTTATTCAAAACAGAGAGATCTCACTCTTCTCTCCACACGACGTTCCTGGTTTGTATGATGCTTTTGGCACTGATGGATTTGACGACTTATATGTTAGTTACGAACGAGATGAGTCTATTCCAAGAAAAACTATCGGAGCTCAAGAACTCTTTTTGGATCTTCTGAAAGAGCGAGCAGAAACTGGTCGTATTTACATTATGAACATTGACCATTGCAACTCTCACTCATCTTTCTTGGATAAAGTTGAGATGAGCAATCTGTGTCAAGAAATTACTTTGCCAACCAAACCACTCCAACATATTGATGATACTGATGGTGAAATCGCTCTTTGCATTCTTAGTGCAATCAATGTCGGAAAAATCCGTGACCTTGAAGACCTTGAAGTACTCTGTGATCTTTCTGTGCGCTCTTTGGATGAACTTATCGATTTCCAGGGATATCCCGTCAGAGCAGCGGAAATTGCTACCAGAGCACGTCGTTCTCTGGGTATAGGATTTATTGGTTTAGCACATTATCTTGCTAAACATGGTGAGCACTATGATGATCCTGGGGCTTGGAAACTAGTTCATGACTTGACAGAAGCGTTCCAGTATTACCTGATTCAGGCAACAGTCAATCTTGCTAAGGAAAAAGGTGCTTGTGAATATTCACATCGCACCAAGTATTCTCAAGGTATCCTCCCAATCGATACTTACAAAAAAGATGTAGATGAAATCGTTCCAAATGAATTAAAATATGATTGGGAATCTCTTAGAGTACAGGTCAAACAATATGGAGTTAGGAACTCAACATTGTCCGCACAAATGCCATCGGAGAGCAGTTCCGTTGTGTCAAACGCAACAAATGGAATTGAACCACCTCGCGGATACTTGTCCGTTAAGAAGTCGAAAAAAGGACCTCTTAAGCAGATTGTACCCCAGTATCAAACTCTTAAGAATAATTATACGCTTCTTTGGGATATGCCTAGTAATCGTGGTTATATCAATATTGTTGCTATTATGCAAAAGTTCTTTGATCAAGCGATTTCTGGAAACTGGTCGTATAATCCAGAAAATTATGCCGATAATGAAGTTCCTACTTCGGTAATGGCACAAGATCTCTTGACTACATATAAGTACGGCTGGAAAACCAGTTACTATCAAAATACAAATGATATGAAGAATGATGAGGTTGAGGAAACCCGTCAATCACTTGAAACTTTAATGTCCGAAATTCTAGAATCAGAGGAGGAAGATTGTGAGTCTTGTAAGATTTAAGACAGGTTTAGAGGATAAAAAAATGGTCGAGTCAATGACTGTTTTTAACTCTCAGGAAGTAGATACCAAAAAGCAACCAATGTTTTTTGGTCAACCACTAGGAATACAGAGATACGATTCTTACAAGTATCCAATTTTCGACAAATTAACAACACAGCAACTGGGTTATTTCTGGAGACCCGAAGAGGTATCTCTTCAAAAAGATCGTAGCGATTATCATATGCTACGCCCAGAGCAAAAACACATCTTTACTAGCAACCTGAAGTATCAGGTGATGTTGGATTCAGTTCAGGGTCGTGGTCCTGGTATGGCGTTTGCGCCTTATTGTTCCCTTCCCGAACTGGAAGCGTGTATGAAGGTATGGGAGTTTATGGAGATGATCCATTCCCGTTCATACACTTATATCATCAAGAACGTTTATTCAGACCCATCTGAAGTGTTTGATACTATCTTAAAAGAAGATCGTATTATGGAACGTGCCGTGAGTGTAACACAGGCATACAATGACTTCATTAATAGTGCTCATCGCTATGATAATTCTGAAGAATGGGTTCACGCTTTGGAACAAGTTCCATATGCACAAGAGGCAAGATATGAACTCAAACGTAAACTGTTCAGGGCAGTTGCAAACGTTAATATTCTTGAAGGTATTCGCTTTTATGTCAGTTTTGCTTGCAGTTTTGCTTTTGGCGAACTCAAGCTTATGGAGGGAAGTGCAAAGATCATCTCACTGATTGCTCGTGATGAGAACCAGCATCTGGTTATCACTCAGAACATTATGAACAAATGGAAAGAAGGTGATGACCCTGAGATGGCAAAAATCTGTAAAGAAGAAGAACAGTGGGTTTACAAAACCTTTGAGAACGCTGTAAATCAGGAAAAACTTTGGGCAGAGTACCTGTTCAAAGATGGTTCTATGATTGGTCTAAATGACAAATTATTACAGCAGTATGTTGAATGGATTGCAAACCGTAGAATGAAGGCAATTGGTCTAAAACCACTTTATGATATTCCTGCAAAGAACAACCCACTTCCTTGGACTGAGCACTGGATTTCTTCTAAAGGACTTCAAGTTGCTCCCCAAGAGACAGAAGTTGAGTCCTACATAGTAGGTGGGATTAAACAAGATGTTACCAAAGATACTTTCTCAGGATTCCAATTATGATGAATGGTGTGAGCAGGCAATCCTGAACGCATACAAAGAAGCAGCAGAATGTGATGAATTTCTGTTTGGTGATTATGATTACTCTAAAGAATGGTTAAAGGATATTGAGGGTCGATGACCCTCTTTTTTTATAAATATCTAAAAACGCGAAGATAGATGAAGACGTTTAGAGAGTTTCTTAGTGAAAATGCCGTAAAGGCACAGCAAGCTTGGCAAGATTGGATGAAAGCAAACCCTCAAGAATTTTCTAAAGGTGGAAGATTTTATGAAAGAGGTAGTAGTGAAAAAACAACTGCTGCTGCCAAAGAATTTATGAAAAGTTATATGAAGACTGGAAAACCACCAGCAGGATTTGATGTTAAAAGTACTAAGGTTTCTGGGCAAGATATAAGATCTGGGAGTCAAACACGTTCTCAAACAACACCTAAGAAACCAACAGGAACCTCTCAAACGCCTCCTAGAGGCACTCAAACGGGCACTCAGGCACCTCCTAAGCAACCTAAGGCATCTACTCCCCCACCACCAAAAACCGAACCTAAGGCGACTCAGGCACCTCCTAAGCAACCTTCAACTTCTTCTGCACCTCCTTCCAAACCACCTACTCGTAACGTTCCAGCACCCACTACAACGCCTGCTGCGGCACCACCAAAAGGTCCAGGACTTCGCACACGTTTAGGTAATATTGCAGGACCTGCAGCAAACGTTGCTGGTGCTGCTATGGATTATAAAGCAAGAAGAGAAGCAGGACAATCAAGGCAAAGAGCAGCAGGTGGAGCTGCTTCACAACTGGCAGGATATGCAGCAGCAGCAAGACTTGGTGCTATGGTTCCCGGACCACCAATTGTTAAAGGTGCTGCTGCAATTGGTGCTGGAATATTAGGCGCAGAAAAAGCTGGACAGGTATATGATTACGTGGCAGATAAAACTCGCCCAGCAAGACAAGCAACAGCAAAGGCAACTGGATTTGATAAGTTCCAACAAAAAAATGAATTAATTAAAAATGCAAAACCTGGTGGTGGATTATCTAATGTTGCAAGAGCACAACAAACTATAGATACTAGAGCAGCAAGACAAGTTGCCGCCAAATCTGGTGCTTATGGTACAAGACAGGGATCTGCACTCACGGGTATTGGTGGAAAAACTACTACTAGCAGAGATGCCAAAGGTGCTGCATTCATGAGTACAGGTGCAGGAAAACAAAGACAAACTGTTCAACTTGCAAAAACACAATTAGTTCGTGATCCAAAAACTGGTAAGCAAGTAGTTGGTGATTTGGCATTTAAAGGAGGCAAGGCAACTTATCTAGCAAGACCTTCTGTTGCCTCAAGAGATACAAGCCTTGCAGCAAGGCTTGGAAGAGCACTCAATATTGGTAGATATTCTAAAGCAGCAGAAACTCAGGCGGCAAAGCAAGAGTATAGAACTGCTCTAAAAAATACTCAAACATATCAAAAGAAACTAGGAATTACACCAAAGGCAGCAACTGCTCAGAAACTTCCTGGTCGTGGAGTTGGTCCTAAAAAAGTGGGACCAAAATTAGTTGGACCAAAAATTGTAGGTCCTAAAAAGGTAGGAACTGGTGCCAAACCATCAGCAACTGTAAAACCAGTTTAATTAAATAAATAAATAATAATAAAAAGTATAATTTCTAATGGAAAGATTAACTGGCGGTAAGTACAGATCCTTTTTAGAATCATATGTTTCTATCTATGATAATGGAAATGATGATTTACAAGAACAAGAAAATATTCAAGAGTTTCTTCAAGTTGTTAATGAACTAGTAGAAGAGGGATATGATTTAAGTGAATATACTTACGATGAATTATATGAGCATTATCTTAGTGAGGGCGGGTTAGGTACTGTATTAAAGGCACTTGGTGGTAGAGCACTTACCGCTGCTAGGGGAGCCGCTAGAACTGCTTGGAAAGGAACAGTTAAGCAAACGAAAGAAGGACCTAAAGTTATTCCTGGTGGAAAAGAAACAACTAAAGAAATACTTGCAAAAACAGGTAAAGTTGCACCTTGGGTAGCTTTAGGTCTTGCTGCAGATCAAGCACTTACTGGAGGTGCAGGAAGAGAGTGGTTAGGACGTGGCGCTCAAGCGGCAAGAGATGTAGGACACAGTATTCCGAAACCAGATAAGACACAAACAGCAAAACCAAAACCAACTCAACCAAAACCACAACAAGAAAGAAATCCTTATGGATTGAATCAAGATTTTGATATTTTTGATGCAATTAAAGGACATCTTCTTGATGAAGGGTATGCCGAAACTGAAGAGGCGGCTATTGCTATCATGGCAAATATGGGAGAAGAGTGGAGAAATAGTATTATTGAGTCAATACAGGAAAGTGAAGAAAAAGATTCTTAAATTTATTTTTTAACTTAAACTATAGAGGGTCTAAATAACCCTCTTTTTTTATAAATATTTTTACCGTAGTAATATTAAATATAAAAATGCCAAAAGTTGGAGATAAAGGACCTGGTGGAAAAGTCTGGGCAGGTGATGATTTTGGATGGCAAAATCCCCAAACTGTATGGAAAGGGCAAAAACCAGGTTCCAAAGCAGGAGAAACTAGAACTCTTCCGGGATTGGGAACAAAGGTATGGACTGGAAAAGATTATGGTTGGCAAAGTCAATCAACAATAGATGCCAGAAAAAAAGGTGCTCAACCAGCAAAACCATCTTCACCTTCAGCAACTACACCAGCATCTCCACCAACATCTAAATCACAACCATCTCCATCATCAAGTTCATCATTTACATGGGATCCAAATAAAAATATAATCGCAGCCAAAGGTGGAAAGCTTGGTATTATGGATAAAGGAGATCCTAAATCTTGGAGACAACCAAGTGAACAAGAAAAAGGTGAAATTCCTATTTCAAGTACAAATGCATTTAGAAATTCTCCAGCGGGTCAAGCATTTATAAAGCAAAGAGATGCTTTAAAGGGTACATCTTCAGCACCTACATCATCTTCAGAGAAGATTAGGAGTGGTTTACAGACGTATCAAAAACAAATTAGGACTGGTAATATTAAAGGTGCAGAAAAAACTGGAAAGGAAACTTGGGCATTAGCAAATCCAAAACTTGCTGCTGCCGCTGCTGAAAGAGAAAGAACTCGCGGAACAAGTGCAACAACTAATCCCCAAATGGCAGATTTGAAGAGTAGACTTCCTGCACCAAAAACCACTTCTTCAGGTACACCTACTCCTTCGGCACCAAAGGTAAAAACTGATACTGCTGTTCAGAGAGTTCAAACTGTAAGTCAACCTGCTGCAAAATCAATTGAAGCGGAAGTTAAAAAAAGAAACATTCCAACATTCAACACTAATAAAATAGCAACTAATTTAAGACAGTCTTACGAATACGATGCATACGATCTTGTTTTAGAATATCTTTTTGACAATGGACATGTGGATAGTATTGAAGAGGCGAACTACGTAATGTTACAAATGGATGAAAACACTATTGGAAGTATAGTTGAAGAGAAGATCAATGAAATTACCACTTGATGAATTTGGTCATTAAATTATAGCATACTTTAAGCACTCTTGACAGGGTGCTTTTTTATTGCTAGAATCGCTTTGCTAAGGTTGAAGGATAAATAATAGCTCTTAAAGATTATTATATGAGATATGAAAATACTTGGATCTATAAAGGAAAAACATTTGATTCAAGTGATATTCAAGATTATTTTGGTTTTGTTTATCTGTAATATTTTATTTCAAATGCTGTCTAATTTTTTATCCAGATCAAACCGTCTTTTAATTGTTGTTTGTATTTCTGATATCCTGCTTTATTATCTTTCATCCATTCATTTACACTTAACCAACTTTTAGATCCATTAGTAACTTCATTTCTTCTGGAATTTAAAAGTTTTTCTTTATGTTCTTTGGCAAGAGTTGTTCCATACATAGGGTTTCCTTCACCAGAAAACATTTCACTTAATTTTTGTCTAACCTCTGGTCTTTTTGCAGGATTGTTATCACCAGTCATAAGTTTTCTTTTGTCTTCTCTATACTTATCGTTTCTTAAAACGACTTCATATATTCCTGCCCTTTCACTAACAAAAAATCTACCCTCAATATTTGTATTATAATATTCGTCAGTCATTAATACATCTCTTTTAAATTGTTCATAAGTTTCATAATAAGACATAGATTTTTTATGGGGACATATGTAAAGTATTTCTCTTAAAAAATTTTCTTTTCCAAGTAATTTAATATCTTCTTTTAATTCGTCGCAAGAACCATAATAATTTCTCCAATCACTTTCTTTCTTCTTTCTTCTTCCTGTTTTTTTATCTTTTTGGCGAGTCCAGAAGTGTTTTTTACCTACATATTTTTTTTCATTTGTTAAATTTGTAATTAGATATACGAATCCTTCCATATTTTTTGGGACTTCAATAAAGTCTTTTTCGTTATATTTCCATTCCATAAAAATATTTTCTACCTTATAATTTTTATTTATGTTTGAAAATATTTTTAAAATTTTTCCTAAATAATGTATTGGTAGAGTCACTTGACGATGGGACCCCTGCGTACTACAATAGCAATATTCTAGGACGCTACATGCGAAAAGACTATGGTAACTTTGATTGAAACTCTTCGTTTGTCTCATGATTGGGCAATTGATCGTATTCACACTCTTTGTGATTTGAATGAAGAGCACGAATATCAAAATGCATACGCAATTCAAAAAGAATTCAGTGAATGGTTAGATCCTAAAATTGAAGATCATAATATTTTCTCATTAGAATACATAGGAGAAGAAGATGACTTTAGATCTTCATAACTTTTTTAAGTTTTACGACGAAAACAATTCAAACCATGTGGCAGCAGTTCAATGGTTAGAAGATAACTTACCTGCTCAGTTTCTTGATGATTCTGAAACTGAGTGGATTGGTATGTATAGAACCAAACCACCAACTCCAGCAGTATTGGCAGTTCCATACTTTAACCAAGTAGATAATTATAGAGATGCACATAGAACTTGTAACAGTTCATCATGTGCTATGTGCCTTGCCTTCCTTAAGCCAGGCAGTATTAAAGGCGATGACGAATACGTTAAGAAAGTATTTGCTATCGGTGATACGACTGACCATGCGGTACAGACAAAGGTTCTGGCAGGTTATGGAGTTAAGTCACACTTTAGTTACAATCTTTCTTTTGCTGATATTGATAAGAGTCTTGATGCTGGGAAACCTGTTGTTATTGGTATCCTTCACAGGGGTTCTCTTTCTGCACCTACTGGTGGGCACATGTGTGTTGTAATTGGTAAGACTCCAGATGGTAAAGGATATTATGTCAACGACCCATATGGTTCTTTGAACGATAATTACACTGGTCCTGTGACTAACGGTAAGAAGACGATTTATACAAAAGCAGTTCTTAAGCACCGTTGGTGTCCAGGAGGCAACGATGGATGGGGAAGAATTTTCGATTAATTTTAAAAGAAAGATCTTACAAAGAATAAGAGATCTTACAAATCATGGAAAACATGTAGAAGCAAATCACCTTTATCAAAAATATTTCGGAGGTAACAATGGCAAGAATTGATTTACATAACTTTTTCAAATTTTATGACGAGAAGAACCCCAACCACGTTAAAGCAGTTCAATGGTTGGAAGATAATCTCCCAGTCAAGTATCTAGAAGATAATGTTGATTGGGCAGAAATCTATAGAGGAAAAAAGTCTAGTGCTGCACCAGCATCTTCTCCCGCTGCTGCAGCTTCTGTATCGGGTGGTGATGATGTTCCACAAATGGGTATTAAACTCATTAAAGAGTTTGAAGGGTGCCATTTAAAGGCATATCCTGATCCTCTTTCTGGTGGACTTCCAATCACTATTGGTTGGGGTTCAACTCGCAAGAAAGATGGATCACCATTCAAAATGGGTGATACTCTAACTCAAGCTGAAGCAGATCAACTTCTTATTGATCAATGCAAAAAGGAGTTTCTCCCTGCTTTAAGAAAAATCCCACATTGGAATGAAATGACAGATGGAAAAAGAGGCGCTCTGCTCAGCTTTGCTTATAATCTTGGTGCCGGTTTTTACGGTGGTGATAACTTTAATACTATTACTAAACGCTTGAAGAATAAAGAGTGGGATCTAGTTCCCGATGCGCTTTATCTCTACAGAAATCCTGGTTCAAATGTAGAAGCAGGTTTAGCACGTAGAAGAAAAGCAGAAGGTGAAGCTTGGAAAAAAGGTTAACCTCAAACTAAGGAACAAATGGAAACACCAAACAAAAGAGAAAAGTGTATGAGCACTGTTATTCGTATTGCGATTTTGGGTTGGTCTGCTGCTCTTCTTACTGCTAGTTATGCTGGGGCTCTCGCTAAGATGGATCCCACTTTTATTGCAACTGTTTTTACTGCATCTGCTGCCACATTTGGTATTAATACAATGAAGAAAGGTGGAGATGAAGATGAAAAGAAAGAAGAAGAACCACGTAGAGAAGTGGTAGTAGAACCTACTCCAGAACCACCAGCACCTGAAATTGCTGCTGCAGAACCAACTCTTGAAGAAAGAGTTGAAGTATTAGAAGGTCAAGTACAACCCCGTACAGGAGGAGCATAATGGCAAAATCGGCAAACAAAGGTAAAAAAGGATCTGGTGGTGCCGGATCTGCTAACAATAAAAAGCAGAACTCTGGAAATGCTAATGCTAAAAAAGCAAAGAATGGAGGAAAGAAAAAATAATGTTACTAGAAATTTTTATTGCTGGTAATGTTATGATTGGACCTGACTTATGTAAGGTCGACTTTATCAATAATGGACAACTTTATACTGTTGAATACAAATGCCAAGAGAATGGAACACTCCAAAGAGGGAGTGTTGGAATGCTCCAATCCATCAAATACTAAAAGCAATAGACAATCATACCCGTCTTCACATGGAGACGGGTGATTTTTGGCATGAAGAACAGGCCCAGATGTTGAGAAAGTATGTAAAAGATTTGAAAGTCTGGATTCATAAACAAGAAGGATGGTGGGATGAATGAAAAAAATCCTAACAGCAATCGGTTTATCTTTAACTCTAACATTTCCAGCAATTGCCAATTCTTTAATACCTACACAACCAACAGTAAAACCATATAGTCTAGCAGCAATGGGTTGTATGATCCTCCTAGAATGTACTGAGGGAGTAGAAAAACTCACAGTAGATTCTGAATTACTAAAGGATCCAGACTTTGATCCATTTAGAGAAGAACTAAAAAGAATTATTACTGCTCTTGATAGTGTAAATGTTCCAGTATACGTTGCACCAGAAAGATACTTTACTCCGAGAACAGTAGGATTATATAAACCAAACTATAATCGTTTCTTCGTAAATGAAACTCTTCTTAAAGATCCAAGAGAGTTTTTAGGAACAATGAGACACGAGGGATGGCACGTTGTTCAAGATTGTATGGGTGGAGGATTGCAAACATCCTTCATGGCGCAAGTGCATCAAGATAGTGAGATTCCTACTTGGTTGATGAAAAATACTAGATTGACATATGAGTCTATGATGCAAAGTCGTGCTATCCCTTGGGAAGCAGATGCTAACTGGGCAGAAGAACAATCAAATGTTACTGCTGAAAAGTTAGAGATGTGTTCCAAAGGTCCACTTTGGGAACAAATTAGACCAACACCAATGACTATGGATTGGTTGATTGGTTGTGGATGGATGAAACCACAAGAGGGTAAATATCCTTATTATCCAAATAAAAAAGTAGAGTATTGTACAGAAGGTAAATATTGATGGACTTTCCATGGGGAGTTGTAACTATATTGAGTTGTGGACTTATTTTTACACTATATGTAATTTACTACATATTAAAACTAGCACACGAGGAAATGAAAAATGAAGAACCTAGCAATCATTCTATCAGCGACAAGTCTGGCGATTAGTGGGGCACTTTGTTATGGTGCGTATGTGACTTATAAAAAAGCAGAGGCAATTCTTAATAATCCAGAAGAATTTGTTGGAAAGGTTGTTGAAAATCAAGTTAATAAAGCATTTGAAAAATTACCTATTCCTAAACTAAATACTGAGAAGTTCAAATTACCATTCTAATGTCTGATAAAGATCCTTATATTTACAGAATACGTTCAGTTCATAAGGTAGTAGATGGCGATACCATTGACGCTGATATTGATCTCGGTTTTGATATTTCTCTTTCTAAGCGCATCAGATTAGCGGGAGTTGATACACCAGAGAGTCGTACAAAAGATGAGGCAGAGAAAAAACTTGGTCTTGAAGTTAAAGAATGGTTAAAGAAAAAATTGGAAGGTCAAACTGATATTATTGTTAAAACAGAACTCCCAGATTCCACCGAAAAATACGGTAGAATTCTGGGACATTTGTTTATTGGTGATAAGGAAGTATCCGCAGTCAATAAAAAGAAATCCGTCAATCAAATGATGATTGATGAAGGATATGCTTGGGAATATGATGGTGGAACTAAGAAAAAAGATTTTGCTTTATTGTTGGAAAGGAGACAAAAATAGTTTTTTGTTAGCATATTGTAACGAATTGTCTTAAGAAAACGTTACAATATGATACTAAATTATTAAATAGTAAAGATTTAATTACGGTCTTTACGAATGACCCAGGCACCAGCAAAGATTGAATCAAAAGAAGAAGTTAAACAAAAAAAAGACGAGAAAGATAATATCTTTCTCGACATACTTTATAATCTTGTAGTTCAACTCCCAGTAATTGCAGTTACTTGGATAATATCTAAAATTAATTGGGATTAAATTGATAAACGGGCAGATAGTTTTTTAGCAATTTTTTTAGCGGGAGCAAAGAGAGGTTTAAATCTTTCTTTGCCTTCTTTTGTGAATTTATCCTTTATCACATCATCAATGATAATTTTATTATCAATTTCATAGAGAGCATTGATTTCAACTTGGTCACGAATGTATTGTTCTACGTTTGAAACTTGCTCTACAAGACGGGTTCCATCTGCAGAGTATTCAAAAATATCAATGCGCCCTCCTTCAGACATTACATAATGAAGGACTGGTTTAACCTGTTTAATTTTAATTTTAAATTTATTCTTCGTTGCTTCTTTAATCAAAGGTTCGGCAGCATTCTTCAATGCATTTAGAACTGTTGTAGATGCAATAGTTGCAGCAGTTGTAACTACTGCGACAGCACCAGCCGTAGCAACAAGAGAAGGATCAGGTAAATTAATATCGATTCCACCGACAGTAAAAGTAGGTTGAGGTTTATCTGTTGGAACTTCTACAGCTGGTGTAGGAGTTTGGGTAGGGGGGGTTTGAACAACCTGAGGCAATTGGGGAGGGGGAGTAGTATCAGGCAACCCCCTTGTTTTTTCTTGTTGTTCTTGTGCTTGCTTTTCACGTTCTGCTTTTACTGCAGCATCAAACTCTGCTTGAGTTGGAACATTAATGATGGGATACTTAATTGCAGTATTTGGAACATTAACAACTGGAACTTCCAATCCACGAATAAGAGGTGGATCTACATTATGAACATTTGGTTTATCTATAGTTGAAATTATGGATGGACCAGGTATTCTGTTTATGTTCGCGTTTGGCACATTAATCGGATTATTTCCGATTATAGATTTTAAATTTGCATTATTAATTTGTTGTATTGGTTCCATTGACCACATCCTCAACTCTTGGATATTTCACAACAACATCTGCACAAACTTTGTAGTAAGGACTATCTGGATGGAACATTACTCCATTCTTATATGCTTCACCACACTTCAATAATCTTACAAGTTCAAAATCTAATCTTGCTTTATCTGTTTCGGCTTGCTGCCTAGCAATTTCAGTTGCCGCTCTTTTCTTACATAAATCCATTAGATTGGTGTCTAATGGAATATTGAAACCAGCAGAAATTCCCCAGTTCCCATTGCGTGAAGCAAAAGTTTCTGGGTCATCGCTAGAATTATTACTACTCATAGCAAATGGAGATATTGAAAAAGTTGCACCCTGACAACTTACCCCACCACCATAAGTATTGAGTGCATATGGACCTTGAAGGACTTGAACTGCTTGATTAGTTACATTTCCTGTAGCACTTGCACTTGGACCAGCGATATTTGTATTGCTGGGCGCAGGGGTGCTTTGAGCAAATGCAGTTCCTGTTGAGATTATTGTGTAAAGACAGATATTGATGTAGTGGATGATTGGGTTTCTGTGGTGCGATCTATCCATGTTTCTTTTGCCACTCCAGGACCGAGATAAGTTTCACTGAACTGGAATGGAGCACCTTGAGTCATAATTGAATAATTAGCTCCTTTACGGGGTACACCAGGTATATTAATATTTGTTCCAGTTACAGTATAAGATTCGCCAGTTGTATATTCTACTTGACGAATAGTTTCTATTATTTTTGTAGTAGATTCTGTTGTTGCATTGATTGTGCCTCTAGTAAAATTAGGCACAACGCTTTCGGCATAAACGGGAGTACAAGTGACTCCCGCTGCTAAAAGCAAAGCGGGAGTTAAATGTCTCATTTGAATACGCTTAATTCAATGGATCTTTGGGCAGTAGCACTTGTGCCAGCACCACCAGCAGTGATGGTAGGGACACCAGTTGGGGAAAGGGTACCCGCAAGAGATCCTTTATCACCACCAACTTGAGTTACGCTATTTCCATAAAGATTTGGAGATCCAATTACACCATTTGTAACTGTTTGATTAGTAACTGGTGTATCTGCAGCATTAAAAGTTTCTGAGAAACTAAATGCTTGACCTGGAGTATTAATATCATAGGTTCCAGCACCACCCACACCACCAAAAGATGTAGATTGGATATTGGTTCCTGACGCTGAATAGGAAGCACCAATTCTGGTTGATTGAACAGCAGCACCATCAACTTTCAATTGAACGGAATCAGTGATTTTTGATGTGATTTCAGCAGCATTAACAGGGATTGCGAAGAATAACGAAAAGGCTAAAATAAGTCTTTTCATTTTCTTTATGTTAGTAAACACTAAAGTTATTTATTGAAAAAAATGCTATACTTGACAAAATATAAATAAAAACTTATTATGGAAAATCCCTTATGGGGGTCCCTGTTATGAGCAGGGTTTTTTACTATGAGTCTTTGACTTGAAATTAGAGCCGTGGGCGCTGCCCCTGAGAAGGGGAACCTCTCCTTTGCCTATACGGATGTAGAGTTCAATTAAAATTAATGCAACAATTCTTTACTGTAGCCATGCCTCTCTTGGCAACGGTTACAACCAATATGGCATCACTGCCTTTCTCTAGTTATAAACTGCAAGGTCCTCCACCACCAGTGGATACAAAACCTTATTCAATTATTAAAGAGTTTGAACCTGAGAAGACAGCAATCCTAGAGGTTGCTCCCGAAAAGCCAAAAGAAAAAAGGCTAATTTGTAAAGGGTGTTCACAGTATGAACAACTTGCTCTGGATTATTTCCAAGATCAAGGGATTAAAGACAGAAACGCCCTTGCTACTATCATGGGCAATATTAAGCAAGAATCTATGTTCGTGCCTAATATTTGTGAAGGTGGTAGCAGGACCAGTTGGAATAACTGCTACGGCGGTTATGGACTGATCCAATGGACATCTGCCAACCGTTATTATGGATTGGGTGATTTTGCTAGAAAGTTTGGTGGTTCTCCATCAAACATTCACACGCAACTTCGTTATCTTACGAATGAAGTTCAATGGAAACGAATTGAAGACCGAATGAAAACTCCTGGTAAGTCTATTGATCGTTACATGAACTATGCGTATAGTTGGATTGGTTGGGGCATTCATGGTGCCCGTACATCTTATGCACATGAGTATGCTAACCGACTGATCACGGTAGAGGTTTGATACAATAGAATAAATAATTAAGGGAGAATTAATTCTCCCTTTCTTGTATACATATAAAAGTAAAAATTAATTGGAGTACATTATGTCAACTACAGTACAACAAATCACTGATGCGGTAACTACTTGGCAAACTGAAGATGAAAAGTTTGTGAATGGAAATAGTGCAGCAGGAACTCGTGCTCGTAAGGCACTACAAGAACTTTCTAAACTCGTTAAAGCGCGTAGAATGGAAATTTCTGAGGAAAAAACTGCTCGTAAAGCGGCAAAGGCTTGACGAGTGAGGGATAACCCCCTATAATACTCTCATGGGCAGGCGAGGTTCCAACCCTCCTGTAAGACCCGCCCCTCCTATGCCTCTCCACGATGCACAACCCAGGAGGTTTATGGGACTGTCGCCTATTGGTTAAGGCCCACTGCTTATAACGGTGTGAACAGAGTTCAATTCTCTGCAGTCCTACTTGATAATCTTAAAGATTATCTTATTGTCTCAGTAGCTCAGTGGAATAGAGCAACCGCCTTCTAAGCGGTCGGTCGTTGGTTCGAATCCAACCTGAGACGCCAGGGGAATTAGCTCAATTGGTAGAGCAGCGCCTTTGCAAGGCGGAGGTTAGGAGTTCGAGTCTCCTATTTTCCACTTGACTTTTTTACGAAAAAGTCTTATAAATAAAACTACTTAGGTCGAAACAATGTCTTACCAAATGCCCACAAAACAGTTTAGCAATCCCGATTGCCGTTATTGGCATATTGAGGGTGCTCCCCTGTTTGCGAGTATGGTAGGTCAAAGTTAAGAACCATCCATAAAAGCAAAAGAAAGGGGAGAGAAACCAAAAGTTTCCTCCCCTTTTTTGTTGCTTGGGACAGTTTCCTAAGTGCCACAACCCACTTGATCCCAATCTGGTTCGGTGGTATTCTTAAAGGGTGGTTGAGAGATCACCACCAGCACCTTGACAATTTAAACCTTTAATGGGTCTGTAACTCAACGGTAGAGTAACGGGCTTTTAACCTGGAAGTTGTGGGTTCAAATCCCACCAGACCCATTTGGGAGAGTGGCTACTGTTGGCAATATGTGTAGCAGCGGTCTGTAAAACCGTTACTTAAGAACCATCGGGGGTTCAATTCCCTCCTCTCCCACTTGTCTCTGAGGCATCAGAGACACCGCGAGAACTTGCTTGGTGGCTATTCTAGAAAGGGTGGTTCGATTCCACTGTTCTCGCTCATGACCCTATAGTGAAGTGGCTATCACGCATCTCTGTCCAAGATGTATCACGGGTTCAAATCCCGTTAGGGTCGTTGAAGGTAAGGAAAGAAAAAGGAGCATGGGAGTCGGTGACACTTCTGAAACGCACGACGCATACCGCACCTGCCTTCACGCATTTCTTAGAGTTTGCCAGTGTGTAGAGAAATGTTGTAGCAAGAACTGGAATTGGGGAGGGATTTCTAACCACCATCGGATGATGGCAGGATTCATAAGGCTACGAAGCGTAATCCATAAGTGACTTCGTGTGGGATACCCCTCTCTCATGGTCCCATCGTCTAATTGGTTAGGACGTTACCCTTTCAAGGTAAAAACGCGGGTTCAAACCCCGCTGGGACTACCACGGAATGTAGCTCAGTTTGGTAGAGCTCTGGTTTTGGGAACCAGTTGTCGCAGGTTCGAATCCTGTCATTCCGACTTGGGAACATAGCTCCAATTGGTAGAGCATGGGATTGAAGATCTCAGTGTTGTCGGTTCAAATCCGACTGTTCCCACTTTGGAACCGTAGCTCAGTGGTAGAGCACTCGGCTGATAACCGAGCGGTCACAAGTTCAAATCTTGTCGGTTCCACTTGCCCAAACTTTATTCCAAAGTTGGGTTGAACGGAAAACTGAAAGGTAAAAGAAACCTGTCAGTATGCTTATTACTAACAAACGCAAAGGCTATAGAAACCAGACTCGTTCAAGGCGAGGCAGGGTAATAAGTTGAACACAGTTAGTATTCCAACGATTAGGTCCAACAAGTAAATTCAATGAGTAAAATAAAGGAGTAAGCAACGTAAGGATATCATTTGTAGCTCAGTCTGGTAGAGCACCGTCATAGCACTTGCGTTTTGGGGACGGGGACGGGGGTTCAAATCCCCCTAAATGATATACCTACGATATGGAAGTGTGGCAGAGAGGTCTAATGCAGTGGATTGCTAATCCGCCGATGTTCTTTAAGGGCATCCGTTGGTTCGAATCCAACCACTTCCGCCTTGGCAGTATAGCTCAGTCTGGCAGAGCACGGGTCTCATATGCCTATGGTCGATAGTTCAAATCTATCTACTGCCTTGTGTCGTTAGCCTAGTGGTAAGGCAGTGGTTTGTGGAACCACCTAGATGGGTTCAATTCCCATACGGCACCCCATTCTGAGGTCGCCAAGCGGTAAGGCAGCGGGTTTTGGTCCCGCCATTCGTGGGTTCGAATCCTACCCTCAGAACCAGTTGGGTTGGTCTAATGGTATGATGCAGGTCTCCAAAACCTTGCGATGGGGGTTCAAATCCCTCACCCTTCGCCAAGTCCTTTTAACTCAGTGGAATAGAGTGCTTCGCTACGAACGAAGAAGTCGGAGGTTCAAGTCCTCCAAAGGACGCTTGACAAACTTGAAAAAGTTTGTTACTATATAATACTGATAGAGGTTAAGTCTCTGTTATATCCTTATGAGGTATATCACACTTAATCCATCATCGCGGACGGGTGTAACGGTAGCACGGGGGTCTCATAAGCCCCAGGACAGGGTTCAATTCCCTGGTACGCCACCACATTCCCTTATAGCTCAATTGGCAGAGCACGGAGCTGTTAACTCTGGGGTTCCTGGTTCGAGTCCAGGTGGGGGAGTTGAAAGGACTGTTCAGTTCTTTCAAATTGAAAATGCTGGACAAACTTTGGAGGTTTTCTCCCTTTCCATTTGTAAGATCCTGAAAACAGGAGAAATAAGGTTTGGTGTTTTCTCTTATTCACTGCCCTCTAATGCAGTGAAAAATGCAGGAAGTGTCTCCTGTAAGTAGTGGACACTCACTACTTTTCGCCTCTGTAGCTCAGTGGTAGAGCAACGGTTTTGTAAACCGTTGGTCGCTGGTTCAAATCCAGTCGGGGGCTTGACAAAATAATATTTTTGTCTTATACTTTTCCTATCCGTGTGAAGGAATGTGCTGGGAGAGAAATCTCCCATTTTGCGGAGTTAGTTCAGTGGTAGAACGCTATCCTTCCAAGTTAGATGTCGTCGGTTCGAATCCGATACTCCGCTTTCTTAACCAAATCTTAGTTGACAAAAGGCGAAAAGTACTCTAAGATACTATCCAATCTTAAGACAACCTTAAGATTCTCTAAATAGTGCAACTTGATTGATGCCTCAACTACTCGCATCAATCTGGTGAATCAATCACTAGGTTCTATTGAATCTTAGTGTATAATGTCGTTTAGTACTAAAAACAAACTTTATGAAACTTAAACAACTGATGCTTGCACCTGTTGCTCTGGGAATGGTTGCTCCTGTTGCTGCGAATGCCGCAGACCTTAATATGGCAGCAGTCAACCAATATGCCTCTACTGAGCAGGTCACAAGCGTTTCGCAATTATCTGATGTTCAACCCACAGATTGGGCATATCAGGCACTCAGCAACCTTGTAGAGCGTTATGGTTGCGTTGCTGGTTATCCTAATGGCACCTTTAGTGGTGGTAAGGCAATGACTCGTTATGAGGCAGCAGCACTTCTGAATGCTTGCCTGGATCGCGTAACTGAAACTACTGATGAACTTAAGCGTCTTGCTAATGAGTTCCGTGATGAACTGACCGTTATCCAAGGTAAAGTTGCTGGTCTGGAAACTAAAGTTGCTGCTCTGGAAGCAACTCAGTTCTCCACCACTACCAAACTGCGTGGTGAAGCAAACTTTGTTCTTGGTAATGTTGATGATTACAAAACCAAGAGTGGTGATGTAACTCACGCTGCTTTTAACTATGATCTGCGCCTGAACCTGGATACTTCATTCACTGGTAAGGATCTGCTTCGCACTCGTCTGCGTTCTGCTAACTTCAGTAGTGATCCTTTCGGTTCCAGTTCGTCACTCTTCAAACTGGACAAGGCAGATAACACCGCTGGCGATAATGGCAATAATGTAGTTATTGACCGCCTGTTCTATCAGTTCCCTGCTTTCAATAACAAGGCAACTCTGACTGCTGGTGCTGCTGTTCGTAACACTGAGATTGCTTGGATGCCTTCTGCTTATAAGTCTGGCATTCTTGACTTCTTTGCTGTTGCTGGTACTCCTGGTGTTTATAACAAGGCAACTGGTGCTGGTTTCGGTGCTCAGTATGGTAAGAAAGGTTTGATTGCTGGTGTAAACTATGTTGCCCAAAGTGGTAATGATAGTGAAACTGGTGTATTTGATGAGACTGGTGCTCTGAATACTCTGGCACAAATCGGTTATCGTGGTACTAACTGGGGTGCCGCATTCGGTTACCGTTATGGTACTGAAGGAACTCGTGTTCGCACCTACAACGGTCTGAACGGTTCTTCTGGTACTCTGGTTCCTGGTCAAACCTCTAATGGTTATGCCCTGAATGCTTACTGGCAGCCTCAGCAATCAGGTTGGGTTCCCTCTATCTCTGGTGGTTATGGTTGGAACACTGTAAGTGGCACTGAAAGTGCTGCTACCAACAGTCAGTCCTGGTTTGCTGGTCTTCAGTGGGAAGACGTGTTTGTTGATGGTAACTCTGCTGGTGTTGCTATTGGTCAGGCACCTACTGGTGAAGAACTGGAGAAGTCCACGATGCTTGAGATCTTCTATAAGTATCAGGTGTCGGATAACATCAGCATCACTCCTGCTATCTTCTATGCTAGCGACAATCAGCGTCTTGCTGATGACTCCTCTAACTGGGGTGGCTTAATTCAGACTACTTTCCGTTTCTGATAATCGCTACATAGTGTAAATTGGGGGGTTGACAAAACCCCCTTTTTATTGTATTATAAGTAACGAGTTAGGAGTTTTATGTCTCTTATTTCCCAACGTGATAGAGAAGTTGCTCTTGAAGCACTTGATTTTTATCTCTTTAATAAACAATTTGACTTCACTGAAGAAAAAAAGATGGAATTAAATGCTCTAATTAACTGGATTAAATTGGAGTATTCCAAACATGAAAATTAATCTTTGGTATTGTAGTGAAATGAAAATGTGGCGTTGGACTCTTACCGATGATCATAGACCTATTATTAAACAAGAGTCTGGGCAAAGAGAAAATCTTCGTGATGCTATGAATGATGTAGCAAATACTGTAGAATATTTAATGAGTCAATATTGACTTTTATTGGGCGATTAACTCAGCGGTAGAGTGCCTCGTTTACACCGAGTATGTCGGCGGTTCGATCCCGTCATCGCCCATTATAAATACTTCCAAAAAAGAAGTATAATGGAATCTCTATATAAACTTCTGAGTGATACGCAAGCATCTCTCTTTTTATTATTTCAAAAAACTTGGGTCTATCACTGGCATGTTGTTGGTGAAGATTTCAAACAAATTCACGATTTGTTTGGGGAGCAGTATCTTGCAGTCCAAGAAGAAATTGATAGACTATCAGAACATATGAGATTTTTAGGTGTTAAGCCTATTAGTTCTCTCTCAAGAGTTCTAGAAGTTTCTGAAGTTTCGGAAGCAAAGACTAATATTTCCTCAATGGAAATGATCAGAGATCTTTTAGAAGATCATAAAAAAGTAATTGCTATGTTAGACTCTACTGCAATTGAGGCTGAAAATCAAAAATCTAGAGGAACAATTAATCTTCTTGATGATTTGAATGAATCTCATGGAAAGTTTGTTTGGATGTTAAGATCTTTTACTGAATAAATTAATTTAATAATTATGGAAAACTTAAGAATTAGATGTCGTTCCTGTGGAAAGGAATTAGAAGGGCATCCTACTAAAACCGTAACCTGCGGTTGTTCTAATATGGCAACAATTCGTGGAGGAGTAATCTCTGCTATTGACTTATCACAGATTGTTATGCTAAACTCTATAAATACAAAAACGAAATCAAGCGTTCTCACTAACGAGGATATTGCCTGGCAAGAGGCACGACGCCAACGTAAAGTAAAACGTTTAGATTTTGAAGTCCGTTGAGGACTTTTTGGAGAGAGTCCGGTTGGTCGAGGACACCGCCTTGAAAGCGGCTGGGTTTAAAAGCTTCGCAGGTTCGATTCCTGTTCTCTCCGTTTACGAAATATTACAAAATTTAAGATTGTTTTAAGCACTTTCTTGAAATCAACACAGAGTTGACACTCTTTAGATACTGACTAGTATAACTAGTAGTATTCAACTTTAAACTTTATGGATCAGCACACCTACGATAATTGGGTGAAGATCAAGGAGACTTTTGAAGCCTCTGGGAACATTGATAATATGTTTTACAAGAGGGCAGTTGAAATAGTCAAAACCCGCAAAGATCCTCTTGCAAAATTTCTTGGAGATGAGAAATGATGGAACCTTTTGACGACGATTATGTAACTCGTACAGAAGTTCAGGAGATGATTGATGCTGCTATACGCAGGCACAATAGGAATGCTGCCATTATTTCTATGTGTGTTGGTTGGGTGGTTCTTGCTTTATTTGCTGAAGGATTGCTAAGACTTATCGGAGTTATTCCCCCCTTACTACCATGGCTCAACATTACCCTGAAATAATTGGTATTGCTTTTTTGTTGGTCTTTGCTGCCACGATGTTTTATCAAGGCACATGTATTATGAGAGGGCGACGTGGTTATTCTTTGAGAGATTATTTAAAACAAGATAGTGCAAGTATGCGTAAAAGAGTGGAGGATCTATTAAAAGACAAATGATAACGGAAGAAGATTTAAAGGAACTATATGAAAAAATTCTAGAGCAAAAAATGATAGAACTTTTTGAAGAACCATCTACTTACGAAGACGATGATTATGGAATGGCAGGAACTTATTGACTTCCTTGGAAAACAAGTTCTAATTTTTATTGTATTTTTATGTGGTCTTATTGTGGGATATGTTGCTGGACTTAGAGATGGGGAAGGTTTTTAATGTTTAAAACACTTTTAATTTCAACTTTGATTTATGGATTAATTATGGGATTGTGGATTTATTGGGGACTTACACACGCTTACTAAAGGTAATTATATGAAAGTAGGATTAATTGGTCTTGGTCGCATGGGTGAGGGCATGTCTCGCCGCATGATGAAAGCAGGAATAGAGGTTTGGGGTTATCGCAGAAACTATGAAAAAGCAAACGAAGCATATGAAAATGGATTTGTTAATGGAATTGCAACTACTATTGAAAATCTTGTTAAAATAGTTAAACAAAATAAAAACGGAGGTAAGCAACCTGGTATTTTTCAGATGGTTGTCCCTGCCGAAACCGTAGAGGAGACGATCAATGAGTTACTACGATATTGTGGTGAAGGAGATATTATTATTGATCATGGCAATAGCAATTTTAAAGACAGTCGGAAAAGAGCAGAACGTCTGGCAAAACTTGGTATCCAATATATTGATTGTGGTACTAGCGGCGGTGTTTATGGTCTGGATCGTGGATACTGTCTTATGGTTGGTGGCGGAAATACTGCGGTCGCCACTTGTGCGAGGATTTTTGATGCCCTTGCCCCAGGAATCATCGCTGCCCCAAGGACTCAATTTGACTCGGATGTAACCTCTGCAGAGTTTGGTTGGTTACACTGTGGTGGTCCAGGTGCAGGGCACTTTGTGAAGATGGTTCATAATGGTATTGAATATGGAATGATGCAGGCATATGCTGAAGGATTCAATATTCTCAAGAATGCTAATGCAGGTGCTAAGTATGTCAGAGAAGGAGACGCAGAAGTTGCCCCTATGGCAGACCCAGAAAGTTATTGTTATGACATTGACGTTGCTGAGGTTGCTGAGTTGTGGCGTCGCGGTAGCGTTGTTGGTAGTTGGTTACTTGATCTTACTGCTGATGTGCTTCGCAGCGATCCAGAGCTTAAACGCTTCTCTGGAGGTGTATCCGACAGCGGTGAGGGTCGCTGGACAGTTACTGCCGCTGTGGATCTGGGGGTTCCCGCTCCTGTCATCACCACTGCGCTTTATGAAAGATTTAATTCACGCAGTCTTGGTGCTTTCGCGTCCAAGGTTTTAAATGGTATGAGATACATGTTTGGAGGTCATCATGTTAGGTAAAGCACTTTTATTTGTTGCTATTCCTTTTGTATTGTTCACTCTTTATTTCGGAACACGAGGAGGGTACTATGATTCCGAAGACTATAAGGGAAATGGAACCGCACATTAAACAAAAATATAACTTTGCCTCATCTGCATTTTCAAGAATGTATGGAGTAAAAACTGCATTAAATGATATGAATATTAGGCAGTTTTGTATTGAATGGTCTTATTGGGATGTCCATGCACCTTTGAGTGGTTTAGATGAGGTTGATCAATATTTTTACTATGAATATAAAAATTGGAGAGGTAGATGATTTTTCACATTGTAGAAGCACTTGCATCAAGTCCAATTTGGTTAGGATTATGTGGATTTGGTATAATTGTAGTTCCTATTATTGGAATTGCTTATATACATAACAAATAATAAATACTAAAAAATATAATTAGTAATATGGCTATTAAAGTAATTACTTTAACTGTTTCTGGCGTTTCGGATGGTAGTGGATGGCAGGCAAGATTTAATTCTGAGGCTGATACTACCGCAATCAAAAATATAACTGGGCAAATAGTGTCTATTCTATCTCCAGTAACTTTAAATAATTTATTTACAGTCTCATCATTTGATGGTTATACTGGACCATATATTACATGGAGATCCACAAGTCCATCTGGTCAGTTTCCTTCTTCTGGATTTAGTATGGACCTTTGGAGTCAAACACTTTATACGGCAATTATTACTAATAGTAGTACTTGGTCATCTCTTAATGGGCAAAATTTTGCACTTGTCGGCAATAAACATAGTTTAGTTTATCATTATAATAATCTATATGCTCCAGCATGGTCTATAGGCGGAACTTTATCTGTATCTGCAGTTTGACAAAATTATTTTTTTATCGTATAATTATAAACGAATTCGGGGTGTAGCTCAGTTTGGTAGAGCACTCGCTTTGGGAGCGAGATGTCGCAGGTTCAAATCCTGTCACCCCGATGCCACTTTTCTATCTGGCACACTTGACATACAACTTTTAACCTATTATAATACTAGAGCAAACAATTCAAAACAATGTCTCTGATTCAAAAGTTCAAAAAAGATGTTAGCACTCTTCGTCTTGCTGCTAACGGGGAAATCTATCTTGATGTAAAGAGTCCGAAACTTTATAAAAAGGTGCGCCGCTTCTACGAAAATGAAGGTGTGGTGTTTTCTGGTGATCCCCTTGATGACTATGAAATTCTGATGGAATATCTTTATCAGGATTTGGAAGCAGTGGAAGTGTCTTGATTTTAATTAGTCATGGAGAGACTTTAAAAACCCTGGTCGGGAGCAACCCCTTATGAAAAAGTCTGATGTACTAAGATACATTGGTAACATTCTTCTCTTATCAGGATATTTTGTTCTGTTATGGGGAGATCCAAAAGTTGGATTACTTGTAAAGTGCATTGGAAATGCTTTTGTAGTTCCTTTTGCAATTAAGTATAAATTTTGGGATATTCTTGTATTGTGTGCTTTTTATGCGGCAATTGAAATTCCAAAATTAATTCAACTAACTTTTCCTAGTTTGGTAAACTAGGTGGTGGAGTCAAATGACCCTTCTCTTGGTTTCTTGCTTTCCCATTAAAAAAGCAAGTGGTGCGGATGGGGAATTCTTTCTCCGCCTGGTTTCCAATTTCCAGTCAAAGAATTGGTGGCGAGCCTGAAATCATTAAAGATCCTATGAATATCATAGGATCTTTTTTATTGTTTAATATATAATAAAAGATATTTTATTATTCTTATGAATTCAAAAATTTTGGCTATAAATGGATATCATGATGCCTCTGTAACTTTTGTAGATAAAAATAATCAACTGAGAATTTTTGAATATGAGAGATTTTGCAAAAAAAGATTTGGAGTATTTAGAAAGCGTGATGATAATACTAGCATAGGAACTAATCAAGAAACTAGAGATAATTTTCTAAACTATATTAAGTTTCAATTAAAAGAAAAACCAGAAATTATTTTACATAGTGAATTAGATTATGATGATATTGAAAATTTAAAAGAGCATTTTCCCAATGTTCAATTTTTTAAAATGGGACATCATATGTCTCATTGTGCTGGTGCATACTATCAAAGTGGATTTGATAATGCTCTTGCCATTTCTTTAGATGGTGGTGGTATGGACTATCAATCTGGTTCCGAATTAACTCTTAGAACTCATAGCATTTATAAATTTCTAAATGGTGAATATGAAACAATAACACATACAAATATTGATAGTTCAGATAGATTCGTATTTAATCCTGGAATATATGGTGCTTTTGGGTATTATGTTAGTGAAATAAAAAAAGAAGTTGATCATGTTGGACAAACACATAAAAATTCTTTGTCATATGCCGGAAAGATAATGGGTCTTTCTGCATATGGTGAGGTTAGAGAAGAATGGATTTTAGCAATAAGTAATTTTTATAAAAATCATCCCGTCGATCATTGGACACAATATGATTCTTTAGAAGAAAAACTATCAAATGAATTAGGAGTTTCTTTATATGAAAATTGTTTTTCTGAAAAAGATAGTTATGATCTTGCCGCTACAAATCAATATGTATTTGAACAACTATGTTTTTCTTTTGTTAAACCATATATTGAAAAATATAATTTAGATGTTGTTTTTTCTGGTGGTTGCGCTTTAAATGTTATTTTTAATCAAAAGTTAAGTGAGTATCTGTCATCAAAAGGATTGAGACTTTATATTCCTCCTTATCCAGGAGATTGTGGATTGTCATTCGGTCATTTTGTATCTTTTCAAGGAATTAAATTAGATCCTTCTCCATATTGCGGAATGGATATTATTGATCGTGATAAAATTATTGATTACTATAAAAAATATAATACACAAAATAAAGTTACATACGCATCTGTTGATTCAATAATTGAATTGATAAAAAATGGAAAAATTGGAGGAATTATTCAAGGGTATTCTGAAGTTGGTCCAAGAGCACTTGGTAATAGAAGTATTATCTGCGACCCATCTATTGTAGATATGAAGGATATATTAAATTCTAAAGTTAAGTTTAGAGAATGGTTTAGACCATTTGCTCCAGTTTGTAGGGAAGAGGATAAAAATTTATATTTTAAGAATGCATTTCCATCTGAATATATGAGCTTCGCTCCTATCGTGAGAGAAGAATTTAGAAGTCTTTTGCCAGCAATTACTCATAAAGACTGTACTGCTAGGCTTCAAACAGTATCAAAGGACCAACATCAACTATTTTATGATATACTTACCGGGTTGAAAGAAAAAAATATGGTTGCTGTAATTATGAATACATCTTTTAATATTAAGGGCAAACCAATTTTAACAAGTATTGAAGATGCATTTGAGGTATTGGAAACTACTGAATTAGATTTTATTGTTGTTGAAAATTTATTGTTCACTAAATGAAAAAAGCATTAATTACAGGAATTACTGGGCAGGATGGATCCTATCTTGCCGAACTTTTATTGGAGAAAGGTTATGAGGTTCATGGTATTATTCGACGTTCTTCGTTAATTAACACACATAGGATTGATCATATTTACGATAAAATTAAACTTCATTATGGAGATCTTACTGATTCTACTAACCTTGTGAGAGTCATACAACAAGTTCAACCAGATGAGATTTATAATCTTGGTGCTCAAAGTCATGTAAAAGTATCTTTTGAGATGCCTGAATATACTGGCATGGTTGATGGATTAGGAACACTTCGTGTTCTTGAAGCGGTTCGTCTATTAGGACTGGAAAAGAAAACGAGAATTTATCAAGCATCTACTTCTGAGATGTATGGTAAGGTCCAAGAAATTCCTCAAAAAGAAACCACACCATTTTATCCACGTTCACCTTATGGAGTTGCAAAAGTTTATGGATATTGGATCGTCAAAAACTACCGAGAGTCTTATGGATTACATGCAAGTTCTGGAATTCTTTTCAATCACGAATCCCCTAGAAGAGGAGAAACTTTTGTCACAAGAAAAATCACTAGAGGATTATCATCTATTTCAACTGGGCAACAAGATATACTATATCTCGGCAACCTGAACGCAAAACGTGATTGGGGACATGCTAAAGACTTTGCTGAAGCGATGTGGTTAATGCTTCAGCAAGAAACATCTGATGATTATGTGATTGCTACAGGAGAACAATACTCTGTTCGTGAATTTGTTGAAGAGGCAGCACCTTATTTTGGAATGAAAATTGCTTGGGAAGGTGAAGGACTTGATGAAGTTGGGATTAATAGACTAACTGGAAAACCAGTTATTAAGGTGAGTTCTAAATATTTTAGACCTGCTGAAGTAGAGACTTTGTTAGGTGATGCCACTAAGGCAAAAGAAAAATTAGGTTGGGAACCTAAAATTTCATTCAAACAATTAGTTGAGGATATGTGCATTTATGGACAGTGATTCTAGAGTATTAGTTGCTGGTGCTAACGGAATGGTTGGTTCGGCAATTGTGAGAAATCTTGAAAGTAAAGGATATACTAACATCATCAAAGGAACTCGTGATGATGTTGACTTTACAAATCAAGATGAGACGGAGAGATATTTTTGTTCAGAAGAACCTGAATATGTTTTTGTTGCTGCTGCCAAGGTTGGTGGTATTATGGCGAACAACAAATATAAGGCAGAGTTTCTTACTGAAAATTTGCAGATTCAAACTAATCTTATTCAACAGTCTTATAATTTTGGCGTAAAGAAACTTCTCTTTCTTGGATCCTCTTGCATCTATCCCAAGTTTGCAACTCAACCGATTACAGAAGATCAGTTAATGACTGGTCCTCTTGAACCTACAAATGATGCCTATGCGATTGCAAAGATCGCCGGTATTATGATGTGTCAGGCATATCGTCAGCAGTATGGATTCAATGCAATTTCTCTGATGCCTACAAATCTTTACGGACCAAATGATAACTTTGATTTGGAGACTTCACACGTCCTTCCAGCGATGATTGCTAAGTTTCATAATGCAAAGGAAGATGGATATATTATAGACCAAGGAGGACCCTGGTATGGACCATCTGTAGAACTTTGGGGAGATGGATCTGCAATGCGTGAGTTTTTGCATGTTGATGATCTTGCAGAAGCGTGTTATGTTTGTATGCAAAAGTATGATGAATCTGAGCATATTAACGTTGGAACTGGTGAAGATGTAACTATTAAACAACTTGCAGAAACTATTTCTAGAGTTGTTGGATTTATGGGTGATACCGAATGGGACAATACAAAACCAAATGGAACTCCCCGTAAAGTGATGAATGTTGACAGAATTAAAGCACTTGGATGGGAACCAAAGATTTCTCTTCGTGAAGGGATTGAAAAAACTTACGAATGGTATAAAGAAAATGTTGTCGTTTAATAATCTTGGAAATCTTGGTAGACTTGCCAATCAAATGTTTCAATATGCTTCTTTAAAAGGAATTGCACATCAAAGGGGGTATGAATTTTGCATTCCCCCAAAAGAAGTTTTTGGTAAAATTGACACTAATGTTAGAAAAACAGATATTAATCTTTATGATGTTTTTCAAATTTATGATAAAAATAAAATTTCGTTAAGTAAAAACACAATTCTTCGTGAAAGAACACATTCTTTTGATGAAGAATTGTATATTAATTGCCCAGATAATGTTGATTTATTTGGTTATTATCAGAGTGAAAAATACTTTAAAAATATAGAAGATGAAATAAGAAATGATTTTTCATTTAAAGATGATTTACTATCTATTTGTGAGGAATTTATAAGAAGTAATTTTGGTAGTGATGTAATTTCTTTGCATGTCCGTAGAGGAGACTATGTAATTAATCCAAATCATCCATTGCAGACTGAAGAATATTATAAAAAATCTATTGATAATTTGCCTGGCAATCTTCCAGTCTTAGTTTTTTCTGATGATTATCAATGGTGTAAAGAGCAAAAAATATTCTCTTCTGATAGATTTATGATATCGGAAAATAATTCAACAGACTTTGATTTGTGTTTAATGAGTCTTTGTCAGTATCACATTATTGCTAATAGTTCATTTAGTTGGTGGGGATCTTGGTTAGCAAAAAGTAAAAAGGTTATAGCACCAAACAATTGGTTTGCTGGTGATTGTATAGATAAAAGTATTGTAGATTTGAGATTTGATAATTTTTATTTTATAGAGGAACTTAAATGAGTAAAAAATATTTAATGGTAATTGCCAATTATCCTGATTCTAGGCAGAATTTTTTTGAAACATATATGTCTCCTAGAAACAAGGAATATTGTAATATTCATGGATATGAATATCTGGAATATATTGGACCTTATCAATCTTTTAGGGATCATCCAACTTGGTGGAAGTTTACTATAGTTAGAGATCTTTTAAATAATGGAACTTTAAAGGAAGGTGATGTTCTTACACATATTGATGCTGATATGTGTATTCATAATTTAGAAGTTTCTTATCCAACAAATAAATCATTTACTTACTGTATTGACTCTGGAAATACTCACTGTATGGGTTCTTATTCCATAAAAGTTAATGATTGGTCTCGTAGAATGATCAATCTTGTTCTTGATGAAAATAGATATCAAAATTTAAAAGATAAGATTACTTTGCATGAATATTTTGGACACTATGATAGTTTCTGGAGTATTTTTAGGGAACAAGCTTCTTGGTATTCTCTAGCGGGTATTAAAAGACACTCTAATATTCCTTTTTATAATCTTGCTCATTATGGGTGGCATTCTAGCAAAGATGAGTGGACAGTTTATTCTTTGGATGAATTATATGAGCATGTTGAAATTTTGCCAACCTGTTGGAATGTAACAGAAATGCCAGGAGAATCTGGGTGCCAATTTAATATTAATAATGTTGAGCGTAAAGATGTTATTGTGAGACACTTTGCTGGTGGTCAACCCTGGAGATCGGAGTGGTTTGATAAATGATTAGTATACATTACAGAGGGCAATCTGATGTGTGTTCGGGATTTGCTAATAAATTGGGACAATATGCTGTAGGTAAAATTATTTCTAAAAAAACTAATTATTTTTTACAAGCATCTAAACCTGGAAATTTTGATAATAGATATGATAAAAATAATTCACTAATAGTTACTGACAATATTTTAGTTATTGGTGGTGAACCAGGAATTTTGATTAATTATGAAGAAGTTAAGGAGCATAATGGGGGCATATGTCTACACGGATTTTTTCAAAATTATGAAAATTTTAGACCATATAAAGAAGATATAAGAAAAATTTACTCTTTTAAAAAAATACCAGAATTATATAATGATGATTTAATCGCAGTTCATATTAGATTGGGTGAGTATAGAAGAGATAATAATAATCTCCCTATTGATTATTATATTGATGTTATTAAAGATTCTAAAAAATTTCCAGTAATATATACGGATGAACCAAAAAGTGAATATATAGATGATATTAGTAAGCATTTAAAATGTCAAATTAGATGTAGTTCTGAGTGGCAAGATTTTGTAGAAATCGCATCGTATAAAACAATATGCATTTCACAATCTTCATATTCATGGTGGGCATCATGGTTATCTAATGCCGAAACAGTTTACTACCCATATACCCCAAAAAATTATTGGCAACATAGAAATGATGGGGAAGATATAAATTTGATTGTTACTGATGAAAATCGTTTTATTTTAGTTTAGTTTTATGAAAATTACCGAATTTACAATTTGCTTGCATTGTGGATGTAGTAGAGATGTTGTTAATTCACAAATGGAGGCATTGAAACCTTTAGAAAGTAAATATAAAGTTTATTGGAATAATAGAATTGATAGATATCCAAAACTTTATCAAACATACTCTCAATTAATTAATCATTCAATTGCAACTTCTCCTTCTGAATGGGTCATTTTAATTAACGATAGGACTTCTCCTACTGTAGAAGAAGTTGAAAAAATGATTAATCTTTTGGAAAATGGAATGTCCTGCGTTCTTCTTTATAATGTTGGGTTTATGGGATTTTCAAAAGAATTAGTTAGGACTATTGGATGGTGGGATGAAAGATTTATTCTTGGTGGATGGGAAGATCGTGATTGGGTATTTAGACTTAAATTAAACGATCTTTCTTTATATGAAAGTCTTGAAAGCACTTATGATATGAGTTGGAAATCTCCACTAAATGGACCCCCAGGAGATGCTGAATCTTGGCCTCATTGGAATTCTAAATACGATACTACTTCATACTCGGACGTTATATGGAAAAATATTCCAGAGGAAGAGTATTCACATTGGGATTTGTTTATTGGTGATTCCAATGATGAAATTAAAAATTCTTGGAAATCTTGGAATGAATCTTGTCTAGATATTATGTACAATCAAACAGATAGACCTGGTTCTGGACCTTCTGCATCTAGTATGATTGGTAATAGAACTATTTTGGAGAGAAGGTAAATGGAAAAAGAGAAAACAATATTCATTGATTGTGGATCAAATTTAGGTCAAGGATATGAAAATCTTACACAAGCATTAGAACTAAAAAATGATGAAGTTCATATGTTTGAACCCAGTAAATATTGCTATGAAAAATTAGTTGAAAAATATTCAAGTTATCCCAACATTCATCTCAATCAGAAAGCTGTTTGGAATAAAAACGAAACTAGAATTTTAAACATTGAATTTTGTCCAATTGAAAATGGTTATTATGGCGGTGCCACTAACATTCTCATGGAGAATTTTAAAATTTTAGAACGTGATAAAGAATTGATGGATGAGTGGCCTCCAAAAGTATCTGATGAGGTTGAGTGCATTGATTTATCAGAGTTTATTTTAAAAAATATTGATACTCATCAAAAAATTATTTTAAAAATAGACATAGAAGGTGCAGAATATGAAGTACTTGATAAAATGATTGATGACGATACTTTACGATATATTGATACTATCGCCGTAGAATGGCATCCTGATATGAGAAAAAATGGTTGTAAAGATAGGAGTTATTATGAAGATGAATTTAAGAAACATAACATCAAGTACATAGAATGGTTTTGAGGTAAGAGATAGAATGGAAATTTATTACTGGAGAGGACACTTCTTTAACAAATTAATTAGAGAATTAAACTATTCATCTTATCTAGAATTGGGTGTTTCTTCTGGGCATTATTGTTGGGATGTTGTGAGATGTCCCAATAAAGTTGGGGTTGATAGTAACCCTAATTTAAATATTCCTGGGGTAGTATGCTCTACTACGGATGACTATTTTAAAAATCTTGATTCAAATGTTAAATTTGATTTAATTTTTATTGATGCTTTTCACGAAAAGTATCAAGTTTATAAAGATTTTTGTAATTCTTTACTACATTTAAATCCTGGTGGTGCCATAATTATGCATGATGTTTATCCTTTATCTAAACAAAATTGTGATATTAATAAATCTAACGGAAATGTTTATGAATTTTGGGTTGAATTAGTTAATAATTATGATTCGGAGACATCCGTCGTTATTGGAAATCCTGGAGATGATGAAGGTACTGTAGGAATTTATATTCCTAGCTCTAAAAATAATTTTGACACTACATTGATTAAAGAAATCAATAATACTTATGAATATTTTTATGAGAATATTGATAAGTATATTTTCAAAAAGTTATGCTCCCCCAATGAAATTGTAGAAAAACTTAAAAAATTAACATGAACAATAAAAAAAAGATTTTAATAACAGGTGGATTAGGGTTTATAGGATCACACTGCATTCAAAAGTGGAAGGAGAATGATTGGGATGTTGTAGTCATTGATAATCTATCAACAAATGCAATATCTCCAACTCACTCGTTGACTGAAAATATTAGCATTATTGAAAAAGATATTTTAAATGTTGATTGGAAAGATCTTCCTAAATTTGATTTAATACTCCATTTAGCATCACCTGTGGGACCAGTTGGAGTTCTTAAGCATTCTGGAAATATGGCAAGAATTATTCTTGATGATATTTACTGGGCGATTGCTGGGGCAAAATATAATAATTGTCCATTGGTGTTTGTATCTACTTCCGAAATTTATGGGTATAGAGATTCAAAGAGTTACCTTAAAGAAGACGATGACAAGGTTCTTCATGGAGATTTCACTGTAAGAAATGAATACGCAATTGCTAAACTTCTTTCTGAAATAGTACTCACAAACCAATCAAAAATTAATCCAGATTTTAGATACCAAATTATTAGACCTTTTAATGTAACTGGAAAATATCAACTTCCTGATGGAGGATTTGTTCTTCCTCGCTTTGTGGAACAAGCACTTACTAATCAGGACATTACTGTTTATTATGATGGATTGCAGTTAAGAGCATTTACATGGGTTAAAGATATTGTTGATGGAATATATTTAACTTCAGTTGCTTCAGATGAATATTGGAATGAAGAATGGAATATTGGTAATGAGAAGAATGAACGAACAATTTTATATCTTGCAGAAAAAGTAAAAGAGATTACTAATACCACTTCTAATATTTCCCACGTTGATCCAACAGAACTTCATGGTCCTTTATTTGCCGAAGCTCCAGAAAAAATTCCTAATAGTGAAAAAATAAAGAATCTTTTAGGATGGTCTCCAACTAAAGATGTTGACGACGTTATTCAAGAGGTGGTAGAATATTATGTAAATGAGGTAAAAGTAAAATGAAAATAGGAATTGTGGGATATGGTGAGATTGGTAGTAGTCTTGCTAAAGTATATTCTGAATTTTCACAATATGAGGTGAAAGTTTTTGATCCTTATCTTAATAAAAATGATGATTTAACTGATGTTAATATTTTAAATATTTGTATACCTTTTATTGATAATTTTATTGGGGTTGTTAATGAATATATTGAAAAATATAATCCAGAATATACTGTGATTCATTCTACAGTTTCACCTGGAACTACGGAAAAAATTATAGGTAAAGTTTGTCATTCTCCAGTTAGAGGTCTTCATCCCAATTTAGATTTGGGCATTAAAACCTTTCTTAAATATATTGGATCTGAAGACCAAGATGTTTCTATTTCATATCAAAAACATCTTGAAGAACTTGGAATTAAATCTTACATTTGTAAGAGTAGTAAAACTACTGAATATTCTAAACTATTAGATACTACTTATTATGGAATGTGCATTGCGTTTCATGCAGATGTCGCCGCTCTTTGTGAAAACGAAGGATTAGATTTTGATGAAGTTATGACACTTTATAATAAGACATATAATGAGGGTTATAATAATTTAGGAAAGCCTAATGTCATGCGACCAGTTTTGTATGCCTCTAAAAAAATAGGAGGGCATTGTGTAACTCCAAATGCGAATATTCTTAAAGAATATTTTGATTCAAAATCTATTGATTTAATTCTTAAATATGAATAAACTAACATTAGCGATTCCTTTTTATAATACTTCGCAATATTTTTTAGATTGTATAAAATATTCTTTAGAAGAAGATTTTATAGAAGAAATTATAGTTAATGATGATTGTTCTTCACCTGAGCATCTTGATAATCTTTTAAATATTGTCAGTAGTTTAAATACTGATAAAATAAAAATATTTAAAAATGAAAAAAATATAGGGGCATTTAGAAATAAGTATCAAACAGTTCTAAATTGCACTAATGATTGGATTTATCTTTTAGATAGTGATAATTTTCCTTTTGAGGAATCTTATAAAATAATTAAACAAATACCAGATAGTGATCCTACAGTTTGCTATTCTCCACAACATCTTTTTTGTAAAAATGATAATGTAAGAGAATATGAAAATATTTCTGATTATGATTTCGGGTATGAATACATTGGAATAGATGAATCTAAAAACCTATTAAATGGTAAAACAAAGTGGTTTGATTGGTTTGTTAATAGTGGTAATTATATTTTTAATAAAAATATGTATCTGGAGTCTTTGCAACAACCTTTTAAAGATTTAAATACTCCTCTTTTACATGCTGATACTGCCGCTGCTTTTTATTTCTGGCTGAAAAATAATGGAAAATTTAAAGTGGTTAAAAGTTTAAGACATCATCATAGATTGAGAATGGATAGTAACTGGCATACGTGCGGAAATCAATCTGATCAATCAGTTAAATTTTATGAAAATCTAATATTAGAATTATGATTAGAATAGCAGAATGTCCTGAGCATTTTTTACCTAAAATGCCAGTTGTTTATCCACCACACCAAGGGTGGAATCCCATGATTGAAGAAAGATCTTTTAATTTCTTCTCAACAAAAACAGATTTAGAATCAGATTACATTTATATACCAATTCAGTGGACCTCTTGGCATATTAATCCTGGTGGAGAATATGGTCAAAATACTCAACCTCTTATTGAGTATTGTAATGAATTGACTCAAAAACATCCAAATGAAAAGTTTTTTACTGTTGTTCAGTATGATGGTGGAACTTTAGTTCCTATTGATAATTGTTTAATTTTTGGGTCCTCTGGAAATTTCAATTCACCAATAGGAAATAATTCTACTTATGAACCAATACCTCTTCTATGTGATCCTCATGAAGGAGAACCTAGAGATGTAAGGATGAATAAAGTTGGATTTGCTGGAATAGAAACTCATCCTATTCGTAAAAAGATGTATGAGTGTCTTAATGGTTTAGATGGATATGAATTTTTTATTAATTCCCATGACCCAAACCGCACTCAAAAGTTTAGAGAAATTCTTTATAATTCTGTTTTTGCTCTTTCTCCGAGAGGATATGGTCCAGCATCATATAGAATGTATGAAGCGATTCAAATGAGATGTATCCCAATTTATATTAGTGATGAGTTTTGGCTTCCGTTTACGGATGAGATTGAGTGGGATAAAATGTGTCTATTAATTAAAGAAAATGAAATTGAAACCATACCTCAAAAAGTTGATAATCTTTTAGATAGTGGTGAATACCAAAATTATATTGATTATGGGCAAGAAGTTTATGAAAAATATTTAACTTGGGACGGTTGTTTAAATACTATTTCTAGGAGAATTTCAAATAATGTTAATTAGTTTTACTGAAATAAAGAAAAAATACAACATGAATATTAGTGGAATTATTCATGTTGGTGGTCATTTTGGGGAGGAAATATTAGAATACGTTCAGAATCAAATTCAAAATATTGTTATTTTTGAACCATCTGAGAGTAATTTTAAAATTCTTGAAGAAAATGTTAGTCAATTAAATGCTAATATTTCTGGATATCAGGTTGCCCTTGGATCAACTGAGGGAATTATGGAAATGTATATTAGTAGTAATAATGGTCTGAGTAGTTCGTTGTTAAAACCAAAAAAACATCTTACTCAATACTCTGATATTACATTTAATCAAAAAGAATTTGTTGAGGTAAAAACCTTAGATAGTTATTCATTTTCTGAATATAATTTTATTAATATGGATGTTCAGGGATATGAACTTGAAGTTTTAAAAGGTGGATCAGAAACCCTTAAGCACGTTGATTATGTGTATTGTGAAGTTAATCGTGATGAAGTGTATGAGAACAATGCTTATATAGAAGAAATAGATGAGTTTTTGTCTTCTTATAATATGGAAAGGGTTGAAGTAAATTGGCAAGGAGATACTTGGGGTGATGCACTTTATATTAAAAAGAAATGAAAATTTGCATCCTGACTATTGCTACAAATAAGTACATTCAATTTGTTGAACGACTTCTTCATAACATTGATGAAAACTTTTTGAATGGACATGAGATTCAATGTCTTCTGTTTACTGATCATGAGGTAGAAACATCTGATAATGTAAGAGTTTCTCAAATTGATCATGAACCTTGGCCAATGCCTACATTAAAAAGATACAACTATTTTATCAAGGAAAAGGAGTTTATCTCTCAGTTTGATTATTGCTTTTACTTTGATGTAGATATGGGATTAGTTGATAAGGTTGGTGATGAAGTTCTTGGAGATCTTGTTGCCACAATGCATCCTTATCAGTCTTTCTATCCTAAGGAACAAAGATCCTATGATAGGAATCCAAAATCTTTAGCATATGTTGCTCCTGGGGAAGAAGGTGATTATTATTATGCTGGCGGATTTAATGGGGGATCAACCAAAAGATTCCTTGAAATGGCAGAGGTCATTGCCGATCGTGTAAATCGAGATCTTGAAAATGGAGTGATCGCTCTTTGGCACGATGAATCTCAAATGAATCGTTACTTGATTGATAATCCACCAACTCTTAGTTTAACTCCTTCTTATTGCTTTGCAGAAGAGCAAATGGGTAATCCTGATTATCCTTACAAACCTAAAATTATTGCATTGAAAAAAAACCATAATGAACTTAGATCTTAGAGATATACCTGCTGTTTATATGAATTTGGAGCAGCACGTTGAAAAAAATGAAAATATGCAAAGCATTTTGAAAGAGTGTGGATTTAAAAATATTATTCGTGTAGAAGGTGTTTCCCGCCCAGATAAACCTGTGGCAGGATGTTCTGCAGCTCATCACAAAGGATTGTGTGAAATTAATCCTCCATTCATTCTTTTTGAGGATGATTGTATGATTAAAAACTTTCGTCCACAAATTGAAATTCCTGATGATGCTGATGCAGTTTATCTAGGTATTTCATCTTGGGGAAGAATGAATGGACATTCTGGTCCTTATGTCCAATATGATCATGTAAAGGATGGATTATATCGTGTTTATAATATGCTTGGTGGGCATTCAATATTGTATCTGACTGAAGAATATGTTAGAATGTGTAAAAGGATATCCTATCATGCTGGATATATAATTGAAGATTATCAAGATATTGGATTTGCTGAGGTTCAGCGTTGGTTTAATATCTATACATTTGATGATCCATTCTTTTTTCAAACAAGTGGGTATCATGGAACTATAAATCCACTTACAAGTTATCCAACTGAAGAATGTTTTAATTATAAAAAACAATATTTTTTACCTGAGAGAATTGTATGACAAAATCATTAGTTACTGGTGGCGCTGGATTTATCGGATCAAATCTTGTAGACCGCCTTCTTGAAATGGGTCATGAGGTTGTTGTAATTGATAATGAGTACTCTGATGCTCATGACCAGTTTTATTGGAATGATAATGCACAAAACTATAAGTATGATATTCGTGATTATGAAAAAACACGTCCACTTTATGATGGGGTAGACTATGTTTTTCATATCGCGGCAGAAGCACGTATTCAACCTGCAATTCTCAATCCAATTGAAGCAGTAAGTATTAATGCAGTTGGAACATGTACTGTTTTGCAGTGCTCGAGAGAAGCGGGTGTTAAGCGAGTAATGTATTCCTCCACTTCTTCTGCTTATGGGAAAAATGAACCACCAAATATTGAAACTCAACCTGACGATTGTCTAACTCCATATTCAGTTTCTAAAGTTTGTGGAGAAAAACTTTGTAAGATGTATACTGAACTTTATGGTCTTCCAACAGTTTCTTTTAGATACTTTAATGTTTATGGTGAAAGACAACCTTTACGTGGTCAATATGCACCAGTAATTGGTATTTTCCTTCGTCAGAGAGCAGCAGGAGAACCTTTGACTGTTGTTGGTGATGGTAATCAACGTCGTGACTTTACATATGTTGGTGATGTTGTAAAGGCAAATATTATGGCAGCAATTTCAAATCCCGATCCAGAGGCATTTGGGCAACTTTATAATGTGGGAACTGGGACAAATTATTCTATTAATCAAATTGTAAGAATGATTGATCACCCAAAGGTAAATATTACTCCTCGTCCTGGAGAGACAAGATTGAGTCTCGCTAATAATCAAAAGATGAGAAAAACATTTGGTTGGGAACCATCTATGAAACTTGAAGATTGGTTAGGGGCACAATTATGATTCATATTTTTACATCGGTAGTTAATCGTCCTGATTTTATAACACTTCAAAATAAATTATTTCAAAAATTTTTAAAAAATAAATATCAATTTCATATTGTAGATGATTCAATTGATTCTGAAATTTCTGAAGAGTTTAAAAATATCTGCTCACAAAATAAGTTTGAGTATTATAAAAAACCAGAAAGAAAGACGCAGTTAAATCCAGCTCAAGCATGTGCTGATACTGTTCAGTGGACTTATGATACTCTTATCAAGCAAAATCATAAAGAAGATATTGTATTTTTCTGTGATTCTGATTTGTTCTTGATTTCTGAATTTGATATTGAAGAATATATGGAGGATGCTATTATTTCTGGTCTTCCTCAATACCGTGAAAATATAACTTACATGTGGAATGGTATAATGTTTTTCAATATGCCAAAAATGGAAGATTTGGATATTGATTTTTCTGATGGTTATGTTGATGGTGTTTTAACTGATGTTGGTGGAAATACTTATTATTATTTCAAAAAAAATAATATTAAAATGAAGGAAATTGATGTTCAATATCCAACTCATTATGAAGAAATTGAAATACAAAATGAAGAAGTAACTCATGGTTATAATTTTGAGTTACATTTAGATGGAACTTTCTTACACTATCGTGCTGCCACCAATTGGCATTCTAATTGGAGAGGATCACAAGACCCTTTAATCAATAAAACTAAAATCTTTAATCAAATTATTGAAAGTATTCTTGAAGAATGATGGAAAAAAATAAAGCAGCATATAAACTAAAAGGTCTTCCTCCAATTTATTATTTGAATCTTGATGGTCAACCAGAGCGAAAGCAATATATGGAAGATCAATTTGAGTATTGGGAAATTGAAAATTATACTCGTATTTCTGCATATGATGGTAGAGATGATAGGGATCTTGGAGATATTCTTAAAGGACGTTATCCAGATATGATGTCTTCTGGTGAAGTGGGGTGCGTAACCTCTCATCTGAAGGCATTAAAGTATTTTTTGGAGAATTCTGATTCTTCATGTGCTTTAATAATGGAAGACGATTGTGATTTAGATACTGTTAAACATTGGGGTTTTTCTTGGAAAGACTTTTATTCTAAGATTCCATATTCTTATGATGTTGTACAACTAGCAATTATTAATCCTGCTCAAGTTCATTTAAAAATTCATAAAAGATTTGTAAATGATTTTTCAACCGCTTGTTATTTAATAACTCGTCATCACGCTCAAAAGTTGATCAACCTTCATGTTCGTGGTGATAAGTATAAAATTGATAATGGAGTAAAACCAAGGGCAGTTGCAGATGATTTGATTTATAATTCAGGAAATACCTTCGCAATACCTTTATTTCTTTATAAGATTGAATTGGGATCAACAATTCATACTGATCATGTTGATGTGTTTCATCGCAGTAGTCATGATGGATTATGGCAGTTTTGGAAAAATGAATCTGCTGATGTTTCCGATTGGAATTCAATATTTGATTATGATCCTTATTTTGGGACACTTCCTCCAGGGTGGGAAGCGAAACAGTAAGCATTTATACTTATGTTATGATATCCGAACAGGAAGGGGCTTGACGCCCCTTTCTTTTTGCTATATACTTCTGTAACAGTTCTTTACAATACTTATATGACTGTAACGACAAACGAATATGGGCAACAGAATATGTTTGCCAAAGAGCCTACTATGTATTATGAGAACTACGGTATGCTCACCCCCAATCAAGTAAAGGAGCGTACTAATGGACGCTGGGCAATGCTCGGTTTTGTTGCTGGCATTATTTCTTATACTTTCACTAACAAGTTTTTCTTCGGAATCTTCTGATGACTGAAGCACTTTGGACGATTACCACAGTTGCATTTTTTGTGATTTTAGGTTATGCTGTAGATCAACTCTCTGAAACTTATTGAGTCTTAACACAATGGCATTTAACGTTACACTTCAATCTCCTGATGGCACAGAAACCACTATTCAGTGCCCTTCTGATCAATATATTCTTGAAGCTGCTGAAGAAGCAGGTGTAGATCTTCCATCATCATGTAAAGCAGGTGCTTGCTCTGCTTGTGCTGGTAAATTGATTAGTGGTACCGTAGATAACGAAGAACAATCTTTTCTTGACGACGATCAACTCGCTGATGGTTGGGTACTTACTTGCGTGGCATACCCCACTAGCGACTGTGTAATTCTCACGGAACAGGAAGAAAATCTGTGAGTACTGGAGGTATGCTCGGGCAATTTGCAATTGCTCTTGAAACGCTTGGATGGGATGCTAATGATGAAATCTCCGTTGAAATTGGTGGAGTGGCGGTAACAGGAACTGCCACTAGTCCAAATGCAAATCCAAAATGGGCAAAACCTTTTGGAACAGTGTCTTATCAAACTGATGCTTTTATTGTAATTAAAAATAAAACAAGGAACCCAGTTGTTCCTTCAAAACCAAATCCTGAATTTAAACAAAAACATCCTTATGGAGGAGAAAACAAATGACTAAAATTTTTACTGAAACTGCTGAGCGTTGGAACGGTCGTTTGGCAATGCTTGGATTTCTTGCCGCTGCTGGATCTTACCTTGTTACCGGACAAATTATCCCTGGGTTGTTCTGATGGAGGTTAAGATGCGTAAAGAACAATATCAAGTCCCTCAGGTACAATTTGCATTTCGTGAAAATGGTGAATTTGTAACTCGTACTACATCAGAACTATTTGATGGAAAGCGTGTGGTCTTGTTTAGTTTGCCAGGTGCTTTTACTCCTACCTGCAGTGCTTATCAACTTCCTGGTTTTGAAGAGAAGTATGAAGAGTTTACTGCTCTAGGAATTGATGAAATTTATTGCATTTCTGTTAATGATGGATTTGTGATGAATGCTTGGGCACAAGATCAGAACATTAAGAATGTAAAACTTATTCCAGACGGAAATGCATATTTTACACGTTCTATGGGTATGCTCGTCAATAAGTCTAACCTTGGTTTCGGTGATCGCTCTTGGCGTTATGCTATGGTTGTGGATAACGGAATCATCACTAAACTTTTCGTTGAAGAGGGTATGCGTGACAACGCCGATTCGGATCCCTATGAAGCGACTACTCCAGAAAATGTTTTAAACTATATTCGTTCTTCTGTTTTGGAATTAGAATTAGTTTGAAAAATAAACAGTAATTTTTAACTCTGCCTCTAAATAAGAGGCAGAGTTTTTTTAGTATTATGCCAAGAGGACGTTTGGATAAGGATATCATAAAATGTGAAGTCCTTAAGATAAAAAGAGATTTGGATAATGAATGGATGAATAAATCTGGGTATGATCCTAAATGGTTAGCACATCACTATCTCAATAAGGTCTTAGATAAGATTGATGAGTACAGGGCTTGACAGAGCATTGTGGGCGTGATATGATAAATAGGTAAACAAATGTTAAGGATCTCTCACATTTCTTAACATTGTTAAACTCTCCGTAAACCGAGACCTATAGGGAGTATAAAGACGTCTCTCATATCCCGCCTGAGGGTGGCGGGAGCATAGTATCACCACCATTTCCCTGATGGTCTTACTACTTGTTTACTAAAAATGACTGCTACAATTTCACGTCAACAACAATCGAATACTTGGGAACAATTCTGCAACTGGGTCACCAGCACCGACAACCGCCTCTATGTGGGTTGGTTCGGCGTTCTGATGATCCCCTGCCTGCTTGCTGCAACTATCTGCTTTATTGTTGCCTTCATCGCTGCTCCCCCTGTGGACATTGATGGTATCCGTGAACCCGTTGCTGGTTCACTCATGTACGGAAACAACATCATCTCTGGTGCTGTGATTCCTTCGTCCAACGCGATTGGACTGCACTTTTACCCCATCTGGGAAGCTGCTTCCCTAGATGAGTGGCTCTACAACGGTGGACCTTTCCAACTCGTTGTCTTCCACTTCCTCATCGGCATCTATGCTTATATGGGTCGTGAGTGGGAACTTTCCTACCGCCTAGGTATGCGTCCTTGGATCTGTGTTGCTTACTCTGCACCTGTTGCTGCTGCAAGCGCAGTGTTCCTGGTCTATCCTTTCGGTCAAGGTTCTTTCTCTGATGCGATGCCTCTTGGTATCAGTGGTACTTTCAACTACATGCTTGTGTTCCAGGCAGAGCACAACATCCTGATGCACCCCTTCCACATGCTTGGAGTTGCTGGTGTCTTCGGTGGTTCTCTGTTCAGTGCTATGCACGGTTCTCTGGTTACTTCCTCACTGGTTCGTGAAACCACTGAGAATGAGTCCCAGAACTATGGTTACAAGTTCGGTCAAGAAGAAGAGACCTATAACATCGTTGCTGCTCACGGTTACTTTGGACGCCTTATTTTTCAGTACGCTTCGTTTAATAACTCCCGTTCGCTGCACTTCTTCCTTGCTGCTTGGCCTG